>SMTZ1_10001888_pt1 | contig 26499 bp, 21 predicted proteins | sample DeeMarSWOR136_30_FD_25667 | JGI IMG/M metagenome (IMG submission 25667)
AAGGGAAGAGTCTATTTCAAGCTGGATGGTTTGAAAGTTTCGGCTGATTTGGCCCGCATTATGAATAGTTGAAAGTGTCCTTTTGGGTGTGATACTCTCATTCTAGAGTGTCAGTGAATGGAAATCTTGGGAAATTGTGAGAGTTTTGGAGCTAGGCCAAAAAGGAATTTCTTATCTTTGCTCAAGCTCTAAGTAGCTGATTTTTAATGAGTTCCCCTTTTTTCTTATACTTACCGCTTAGTTATGCCTGCTCTATCTCTGGACTCTTAAAACAGCAATATAGTCATAAATTCGAGCTCTGTCAATGGATACATGTTGTGAAGTTGTGTTGAATTTTAGAATGAGCATATTGAATAAGGTGCTGTCGTAACAAAATGTACTGCATCCAATACTGATAAAATTCTGTTGAAATCAGGGAAAGGACATGATAAGTTTGAGAGGATAAATTTGAGCAATCCAATAAACAAAATTGGCATTATTTCATATTGGTGAGGTCTATAATGAAATCTAAAACATTGAGTCGACGCGCTTTTCTGCGTAGTAGTGCCGCCCTCGGAATGACAGCTTATGCTGCGAAATCTGGTGGTCTCGAACGCATCCTGGACGCCTCGCAGTCTATTGCGGACCAGTCACCCGAGGAGGTCGCCAAGAACGAGTTCTTCTGGAGGGAAATCCAATTAGGCTTCAAGCTGGACCGCACGCTGATAAACCTCAACAACGGCTTTACCTGCCCGACACCCCGGGTTGTGCTCGAAGCTTGCTGGCGGTATATGGATATGATCAACATGCTCCCCGTCCATTACCAGGGTAGGATTCAACGGAACATCCAGACGATTCGCCGGCGCATGGCAGCAGAGTTCGGATGCGAACCCGAAGAACTGGCACTGACGCGGGGTGCCAGCGAGTCCCTGCAGATTGTACAGAATGGAATCGACCTCGAGCCGGGTGACGAAGTGATTACGACCGAGCAGGACTACCCCCGTATGTTGACGACGTGGGATCAACGCAGGCGGCGTGATGGAATCAAAGTCACCCGTCTCCAGTTCCCTGTTCCAACAACAGGGGACGATCTCTATCAACGGTTCGAGAATGCCATCTCACCGAGGACAAAGGTTTTCCATTTCTGTCACATCACCAACCTAACAGCTCAGTTATTTCCGGTGCAGCGGCTGTCCCGGTTGGCGCGCTTGAAAGGCATTGTCACGATTGTCGATGGAGCCCATGCACTAGGGCATTTCCCGTTCAAACTGCGGGATCTCGAATGCGATGCCTATGGAGTAAGCCTGCACAAGTGGCTGCTGGCACCGATCGGCAACGGCTGCCTCTACGTGCGCCGGGAGAGCATCCCGAAATTCTGGCCCCTGCAGGCAGCACCAGCCTTGCAGGTGAACGATATCCGCAAGTTCGAAGCGATAGGCACACACCCCTGGGCCATCAGGGCAGCACTCGGCGAAGCACTGGCCTTTCATCAGGCCATCGGGGCCGAGCGCAAAGCCGCCCGGATGCGCTATCTTACAATGCGGTATATCAACGCTCTTAAACAATATCCGGAGTTCAAGGTCTTGTCTAACATCAGCGAACCTCCACAAACATGGGGAGTGGCAGCAGTCTATATCGACGGCATCGATGTTAGGGATCTCGCGCGGTTCTTGATGGACAAGTACCGAATCATCGTGGTTCCGCTCGTAGGGGGGGTTCCACCCAATTCGGTCTTCGATTATCAGGCGATCCGTGTATCACCGAATGTCTATACCACACTCGAAGAGATCGACACATTCACGATGGCCATGGAAGATGCGATCAAGAATGGCGTTCCGACCACGCAGGCCTCTTCCAGCAGCACTGCAGGAGATGGTCCATATTTAGTCTAATCGAGATCCTAGTTTAGCTAAGAAGCCAGGCGCATAATAACTTGCGGGCTGCAAGTTTGTAAGGGAACCGCGATCCTGTAAGGCAGAGAGGAAGGACTTCCCTGATGTTGCGTTTGGGTCTGTAAAGATTTTCGATAAAATGGAGGATTCAGATGAAGCATTTGACCATATCGGCTGCTTTGGTACTTGCATTGGTGCTCTTCTTAGGAAGTAGCACAGCCTATTCCCAGGCCACATTTAAAATCCCCTTCAAATTCAAGGCTGAAGGCCAATCATTCCCTCCGGGTAATTACTGGATCGCACAAAAAGAAGAGGGAAAAATCACTCTCCAAAGGGAAACAGGAGGCGAGGACGTTTTGATCCCATTTATCGAGAGGTTGGCCCAACCAGATCCGCCGATAGAGGCACCTCTGCTTGTCTTCGACATGGTAGGAAACTTCGAACCTTCTTACACGGAGTACGTTACAGACTATCTGCTGGCAGAGGTGTGGCTGACTGCGGAGGATGGATTTCTGGTACTCACTATGGAGAGGTCAGAATATCAGAAGAGTGTCAAGGGAGAGACAGCGAAGAAATAGCATGGGCTTGGCAACGGCAATTCCTCGGAAAGGTAAGTTTCAATTCCATAATCCGCACAGATGATGGCAGTCTCAGGATTATCTGACTGACACTTAGGGCACTTTACTGAAACTGCTGTCCCTTCATAATCCTACTTTTGTTCTTGGAAAGGATATCTAGGAATACAAGCAGGTGTCAAATCAAAACAAAATCAGGGCTAGCCTCTTATGTTTGAACTTATAAAAAAGTTGACTTCTTTTTGAATATGATTTATATTATTAATGACCGAACGGTCAGTCATTATTCTGGAGCTTCGATGCCTAAGATCGTGGACAAGAAGGAAAAAAGAGAAAAAATCCTGGAAGCAGCCATATCTGTGTTTGCCAAAAAGGGAATGGCCAAAACCAAAACCGCAGATATCGCTGAGGCTGCCCAGATAGGTAAGGGAACCATCTACGAATACTTCAAAAGTAAAGATGAAATCATGATGGCAGCTTTTTATTATGTGATACATAAGGCTGAAGACATCGTTGTCAAGCGTCTGTCTCAATTAGAGGACCCTTGGGAAAAATTAGTGACTTACCTCAACGTGTGGAAGGAAATCTTGGAGGGCGAGTTTAGAGATTACATGGAGATCATGCTCGATTTTTGGGCTGATGGCATCCGACAAAAACAGGATATCACAACAATTAGCCTTAAAAAAATCTATGACGAAAACCGAGATATGTTAAAAGTCATCTTGGATGAATGCGTAGCCCAAGATAAAATCCATCCTGTGAACACTCATGTGGTCTCTTCTATTATTCTTGGAGCATTGGACGGATTGATGATCCAATGGATTATCGAGCCCGAAATACTCGGTATCGAAGAAAGCCTGACCGAGATGGAAGAATTTATTCTCCGTGGATTGAAAAAGGAAGGATGATTTTGATATGAATGATAACTTAAAACTCAGGAGGAAAGGATGAACCGGTTCGATCTTTCGTTTCGATGTCTCTTGACAGGATTTCTGTGTGCGACTCTTCCCTTATCCCCTGCCCTGTCTCAAGCGAATGCACAAGAAAACCAAGCTGAGATGATCGTTAAAAAAGTCGATGAACTGTACCGAGCGACCACAAGCGAGGCTCTCGTCGAAATGCAGATCATCACGCCCCACTGGCAGCGAACCTTGAAGATGAATGCGTGGAGCGAAGGCATGGATAAGACTTTTATCCGGATTCTCGAGCCAAAAAAGGAACAAGGGATGGCGACCTTACGGATCGGGACCGAAATGTGGAACTTTCTGCCTAAAACCAATAAAGTGATTAAAATTCCTCCTTCCATGATGATGAGCTCCTGGATGGGATCGGATTTTACCAACGATGATCTGGTTAAAGAGTTCACCTTTCTGGAGTCCTACCTCTTCGAGATGACCTCGCCAGAAAATCCTGAGAATAATGTGCTCTACGTCAAATGTATCCCCAAGGAAGACCTGCCGATCGTGTGGGGCCATATCATCGTTGCCGTCCAGGAGGGAACATACATGCCGCTCTGGCAGAAGTATTATGATGAAAAGGGAAAACTTATGAGGGAAATGACATTCAAGGAGGTCAAACCATTCGGAGAGAGAGAAATTCCGTCTGTCATGGAATTAATCTCCACAACGAAGGAGGGCCACAAAACAGTACTCCATTATCTTGAGGCCAAATTCGATATCCAACTCGATGAGGATATATTCACACTCAGGAACCTCCGGAGAAAGATCTAGACCATGCTGATTTTCAAGATGGCATTCCGTAACATTTTTCGACAGAGGCGCCGCACCACCCTCACGGGATTGAGTATGCTGGTCGGTTTTGTGCTGGCTGTCATATTCATCGGTTGGGGCGATGGCACTTACAACAACATCATCGACGAATTCACGCGTAATCGGCTGGGACATATTCAGGTTCACGAAAAAACATACCTTGACCGGCCTTCGCTGTACAAGACAATTCAAGAATCCGACGAGCTTTTCAGCATACTGGATAGCACCAGAGGAATCGAATCTTGGGCCCCGCGTCTTTTCTCTGCAGGCTTGGCTTCTGTGGGAGAAAAAACCGCAGGCGTTCGGATAATAGGAATCGATCCAGCAAGGGAGGACCGAACCACCCAGTTCAATGAAAAAATCCTGCAAGGCCGGGACTTTTCCCGTATCCCTTCCAAGGAAGCCATCATCGGCAAAGGGCTGGCCCAGATCCTTAATGCCGAATTGGGTGATGAAATCGTCATCATTTCTCAAGCGGCTGACGGTTCGATCGCCAATGACCTATATACAATCATAGGAATATCTTCAAGCGGGGATGATCTGAGCGACAGAACCTCATTTTACCTCCATATCAGAGAGGCCCAGGAGCTTCTGGTTCTCGATGGGAGAATTCACGAGATTTCCCTCACGGTCAATAAGCTCAATCAAGTCCGGAAAACAAACAATCTCCTGGCATCGGAAATTAAAGATCCTGACTTCTCTGTGGCTCCCTGGCAGGTCTTTGCCAAGGCCTTCTACGATGCCATGCAAGCGGATAAAGCCGGTTCATACGTGATGCTTATCATCATCGTTTTTATCGTGGCTGTGGGCGTGCTGAATACAGTTTTGATGTCTGTTCTGGAAAGACAGCGAGAATATGGTGTGATGAAAGCCATAGGAACAAAACCCAAACAGATTATCAAGGTCGTGGTTCTCGAAGTGACCATTCTGGCTCTGATATGCATCATCCTAGGATCTGGACTCGGATACGGGGCCAACACTCTTCTCTCTAAATACGGACTCAAATTCGGAGAAGGCTTTACATACGGAGGGATGAAATTCGAGACCATGAAAGCTGAGATCAACCTCAGAAGCTTTCTCATCCCAGCCATAACCGTCATCCTCTGTGCTGCTTTGGTCAGCCTGCTTCCTGCCATCAAAGCCGCAAGGACAGAACCGGCCAAGACCATGAGGTTTCATTAGGAGGACAATATGTGGTTTACCATCAAGCTCGCCTGGAGAAACCTAAACCTCTTCCGCAACAAAAGACGCACTTTCATCGCCGGAACTGCCATAGCCCTTGGATTGGCTTCGATGATGTTCATCGATGCCTTGATGATAGGAATGAAGGAGGTCATGATCAGGTCAGCCACCGGTTCTTTTCTGGGAGATGCCCAAATACACCGGAACGGTTTTCGGGTTACCCAGGAAGTGGAAAAAACGATCAACAATCCTGAAAAAATAATTGCCAATCTCGAGAAGGAAGAAGCCGTCGATCAATTCACCCCCCGCACCCTCAGCTTCGGAATGATCACCTCTCCGGCAAACGTGAGCTCTGTCCTTTTGGTCGGGATCAATCCTGAGACAGAAAAACACCTTTCACAGATTGATGATGTCATTCGCGACGGGAATTATTTCGAAGACGACAATGAGAGGGATATCATTATCGGGAGCAAGCTGGCCGAGATCTTGGAGGTGGATTTGGGAGATCGCGTTGTAATCACTGTATCCCAGGCCAAAAGCGGGGATCTTTCCCAGGAAATGTTTCGAATATCAGGAATTTATCATTTCAATATCGATGAGATGGACTCTGGATTCGCTCTGGTCAAACTGTCCAAAGCACAGGAAATGCTCGCAATCGGAAGCAATATCCACGAAATCGCCATCAAATTCAAGGATATGAGAGTCTCCCTCCAGGAAGATCACCCTATCTGGCAAAAATACTCAGTAGATGATAACGAGGCGGTGAGTTGGTTAGCCATCCTTCCCCAGATGGGAGCTGTTCTGGGCATGTTTTGGATTTCGCTTTTGTTCATGGCGGTCATTTTGTTCGGTATCGTGGCTTTTGGCATCATCAACACTTTGTTTATGTCTCTGTATGAACGGCTGTTTGAATTCGGTGTTCTTCGTGCTGTGGGCACTAGGTCCTCAGGAGTCAGGAGATTGATCGTCTTCGAGGCTGGAGCACTGGCCGTTATAAGCTGCATCATGGGCATTATCCTTGGGTTCATCCTTATTTTCATAGTGACTAAGACAGGCATTGATTACAGGGGTATTGAATTTAGCGGAACAACCTTAAGGGAAATCATGTATCCTGTTTTTCATATCCAGCAGTTCATTATCTACCCTTTAGCTGTGTTTGTTTTCACGATCCTGATCGGCCATTATCCAGCTGTTGTGGCTGGGAAGATGTCCATATCCAATGCGCTGCGAAAAAGCCTCTAAAAGGAGAAATCGATGGAAAAGGGAAATGACTACATCATCGTGACAGAAAAAGTTAAGAAGGATTACAAAGACGATGATATCATCGTCAGGGCGATCCGAGGAATCGATCTCAAAATCAAAGCAGGTGAATTTACTGCCATTGTCGGGCCATCTGGATCAGGAAAGACCACTTTTCTCAATATCATATCCGGACTCGATTATCCTACCGACGGACAGGTCTGGCTGGACAAGAAGCTGCTTACGGATATGAGTGGAAAAGAACTTTCAGATTTTAGGAGGGATCACATCGGATTTATCTTCCAGGCCTACAATCTCATACCGGTTTTGACCGTAGAGGAAAACATCGAATACATCATGCTTCTACAAGGAGTAAGCAAGGCGGAACGCCACCAGAGGGTCATCGAAATACTCGAAGAAATTGGTATGAAGGATTTTGAACGCCGTTTTCCCCCAAAACTTTCTGGAGGTCAACAACAGAGGGTGGCCATAGCCAGAGCCATGGTTTCCCAGCCAGGGCTAATTCTTGCTGATGAGCCGACAGCAAACCTGGACCAGACAACAGGAGCCGAACTCCTGGACATGATGAGGGAGCTCAACCAAAAAACAGGAATGACCTTCCTCTTCTCTACCCATGACCGGATGGTCATGGAAAGAGCCGATCGGGTTATCACTCTCAAGGATGGCAAGGTGGTCAAGGACAATTGGAAGACGCAAAATTGATTGAGAGTATCCCATCAAGAAGCATTGTCCTTCTTGTGATTCTACTACTGGTCTTCGCACCCGATGCGATGCCCGAGAAGCTTTTTTCTATCAGCGGGTATTACAAAAATTTTTCCATCCTCTTCATGATGCCCGCATATAGACTACAGGATACCCAAATCAAGGAACCAGATATAGGGGCTGTGATTAACCGGCTGAGGTTCAAGCTGGACTCTCATCCCACCGAATTTCTTTCCTTCCATTTTGCCTACGACCTTTCGCCAAGAATACAAGATCCCCTGCTTTTTGAGGAAGATGCCCTTTTTGCAACCTTGGAACCTCAAGAATACCGGTTCATTGATTTCCGGGATAAGCTCTATCCCAGCCCTGAAGATCCTGTCTCGAGTTTTGGACTCTTTCATAATCTGGATCGCTTTTATTTGAGCCTTGAGACCGACATTGCAGATATCTTTGTGGGAAGGCAGCCGATTGCTTGGGGCAGCGCTCGAGTGATCAATCCCACCGATATCATCGCTCCGTTCGCATTCAACGAACTGGACAAAGAGGAAAGATGGGGTGTGGATGCCATCCGCATGAGGATTCCTCTCGGTATGATGGACGAACTGGATTTGGGATTTGTGGCGGGTGAAGACTTGCACCTCGATAAAAGCGCATTTTTTATCAGGGGAAAGATCTATAAATTTCAAACAGACATTTCCGCTCTTCTCCTTGGTTTCAGAAAACATCTGCTTATTGGTTTAGATGTCGCCAGGGCAATTGGTGGGGCGGGATTTTGGTTCGAAGCGGCCTATGTGATTCCGGATTTTTTCAGCGAAAAGGAAAACCTCAACGGTGAGAATTACTTCCGAACGAGTATCGGGTTGGATTACAATCTGACCAGCAGAACCTATGGATTCATCGAATATCATTTCAATTCTGCCGGAGAGAATCAGCCTGAAAAATACACCAATCTTGTCTCTTTGTCCGCCTATCAGGATGGCTCGGTCTACCTTTTCGGAAAACATTATCTGAATATAGGTTCAACCTATCAGCTCTCCCCTCTTGTGCCCATTACTGGTTTGCTCATCGTAAACCTCAATGACTGGTCATTGGTCTTCTCTCCCTTCTTAGAATACAATATTGCTGAGAATATCTACTTAGCTGCTGGTGCCTACCTGATTGTGGGCAAAAATCCTGAGTGGATTCTCGGACCGCTCCTCCCCCGCCCCCTTCTCTTGAGGTCAGAGTTCGGATCCTACCCCGATATGCTTTTCACCTCTTTCCGCATATATTTCTGAAAGAATCAGCTTTCGAATTTTGACTTAAATATTTGTATCAATTCGATTAGAATGGTATGGCTGAGAATTCAGTGGGATGAAAAAAACAAAACAATCGTCAGATAAAGTGCCAAGGCCTTGTCCTCTTCTTAAGACTAAAATTGCTATCCCTCAGCATCGTACTGACCTGGTCAATCGACCCCGTTTGATTCAAAAACTGAATGATGGCGCTAAAGGCAAGCTTACCCTCCTGTCTGCACCGGCTGGGTTTGGAAAAACTACCTTGCTCAGCGAATGGGTCCATCAGAGCAAAAGTCCTGTAGCCTGGCTTTCAATAGATGAAGGGGACAACGACCCGGCTTATTTTCTCACCTATGTCATAGCTGCCCTCCAGTCCATAAATGAAAGCATCGGTCAGACATCACTGCAACTTCTCTATTCTCCCCAAATTCCCCCCTTCGAGGCCATTATAGTGGCCTTTATCAACAGTCTTATTCCCTACCCCGAGGATTTTGTTCTCGTACTCGATGACTACCACCACATTGAGTCTCAACCTATTCATGACATGCTGATCTTTCTACTGGAGCGCATGCCTCAGAGAATGCATCTTATCCTTTCTTCACGTTCCGATCCACCTCTGACTCTTTCCAGGCTTCGTAGCCATCAACAGATTGCCGAGATCAGAGCGGCCGATCTATGCTTCACTTTCGAAGAGACCTCTGTTTACCTAGAAAAGTGTTTGGAAATAAATCTTTCGCATGAGGAAATAGCCTTGCTCGAATCTCGAACAGAAGGTTGGATAACAGGATTACAGTTGGCCGCTCTATCCATGAAAGACCGAAATGACCTTTCAGATTTTATCGCTGGTTTTACAGGAGACAATCGATACATCGTGGACTATTTAATGGAGGAAGTCCTAAATCGGCTGCCAGAACACATACAGACTTTTCTCCTGCATACCTCTATATTGGATCCCCTTTCCGGCTCGCTCTGCGATGTCGTAACAGATAAAAAGAGCAGTCAGCAGATGCTGACCAAACTGGAAAAGGCAAATCTCTTTATCTTCGCCCTGGATAATGAGCGCAACTGGTTCCGGTATCACAGATTATTTGCTGACTCCCTGCGCCAGCGGCTCCATCATTTGTTCAGTGAACATGTCCCTGAACTTCACCGGAGGGCCTGCAATTGGTACGAGCAAAATGGATTGAAGTATGAGGCAATCGACCATGCACTGGCAGCTCGAGATTTCGAGCGAGCGGCATATCTCCTCGAAGGAATTGCAGAATCCGTGTGGGATCGAGGTCAGCAGGTAAAATTGGTAGAATGGTTTGATTCACTTCCTGATAGAGTCCTCTCATCCCGTCCTCTACTCTGTATCTTGTATGCTCGGGCTTTGATTATGAGCGGGAAGCAAAAAACGGCTGAAAAATGCTTACAGGCCGCAGAAGAAATTCTAAAATCTCCTTCAAATAAAGTCGTTGAGATTCTACCTGACGGCACGAGCTATCAGCATATCTTCGACAGAGATGAGCTTCGAGGAAAGATCTCAGCAGTATGGGCTCTTCTCTCCATGTATAGGGGAGATGTTGTCCAGGTCATCCGTCACTCAAGGGAAGCTCTCAGGATACTAGCAAAAGAAGATTTAACCTGGCGTGGGGTGGTTACCACTATGTTGGGAATGGCCCATGGATGGGCAGGAGATGGGAACATGGAAAAGGCTGAACAGGCATTCTCTGAGGCCATATCCATAAGCCAAAAAGCAGGCAATGTTTCATTCCATCTTTTTGCTGGGCTTGCTCTGGCTGGCATTCAAACCTACCAGGGCCGCATGGGGGAAGCGGAAGAACTCTGTCGTAGACTTCTGCAAATCGCCGAAGAATCAGGGATGGATCAAACTGGAAACGCAGCCTCGATCCTCTCAATTTTGGGGGGGATTCTCTGCGAAAAAAATGACTTAGAGAAAGGTCTGCCTCTTCTTCAAAAAGGCCTTGAACTGGGCAGATTGAGCCATGATGTGATGGCTCTTCAAGGAATACGATTGAACATATTAAGGGTATTGATCTTAGAAAAAGAGTTCGGTGAAGCCTTCCATGTCATCCGAAAAATCGAAAAAGATGCCAAAGACTTCAACCTTCCTCCTTGGATGTTTCATGTCGTATCGGCATATAAGGCACAGATATGGTTAGAATCAGGAAAATTGGACTCCGCTATTAAGCTTGTCGAAGAGCACGGTCTCAGCCTCGAAGATGAAATTCCCAGCAGGATGGAACCCGAGTACGTCATCCTGGCTCGCATCTTCATCGCTCGAAACAAACCAGAGGAAGCTCACCGACTTCTGCAAAGATTGATAAAAAATGCAATGGCCAGTAACCGCATCGTTACCGCCATACAAATGCATCTGGTGATGGTCTTAGCTCTTTCAGCTCAAGGAAAACTAGATGCGGCTATGGACGAATTGAAAAAAGCCATATCTTTAGCTGAACCAGGGGGCTTTATCAACATTTTTGTTTTCGAAGGCCGGCCTGTTGAAACATTGCTGGATAAAATTCTATCGGTACAAAAGAATCCTTATGCAAAGAAGATTTCGATGGCCTTCAAATCGAGTAAACCCCTAAAAAAGGAGGGTGTTCTCATCGAGCCGCTGAGCGAACGTGAGGTCGAGGTGCTTCAGCTCCTTTCTGCCGGATTATCCAACAAGGAAATCGCTGACAGGCTCTACATCTCATTGAACACAGTGAGGACCCATACAAAAAATATAAACAGCAAACTCAACGTCCACAGCCGTACCAAAGCTGTAGCACGCGCTAAAGAGCTGGGAATCATTTGAATCCTGCCCAGTCTTCCTTGCTACTCTATCTGTTTTCGGAAATCTGTTTCGTAATTTCTAGGATTTAGTATTATCTAAAAATCACCCCTGTAAATCACATTTTCATGTGATGACTCACCCTGATTTCTCGCGTATTTTTTAATTGAACCGATGGAATGAGACACCATGGCTAACCAAATGGAAAAAAATGGAGGACAGGAACATGAGAAAAAATAAAAAGAATCCTCCTCCTGAGATTTATCGCATAAAGGTGGAGGGCCTTCTTGACAAATCGTGGATGGACTGGTTTGGGAAGATGGTCATTTCCTACGAGAGAGGCCAGACGATGCTCATGGGTCCTGTACCTGACCAGGCCGCCCTGCACGGTTTGCTCCATCGAATCAGAGACCTAAATCTGACTCTCGTCTCCGTCAACCGTATTAAACCAGAAAAAGCAAAAAAACAGGAGGGAAGATAATGAAAAAAACGATGGTTCTAATATCAATGGTTCTGCTTAATGGTCCAACATTATTCAGCCAGGAGCTAACAGGTGAAGAGATCATCCAGAAGGTCAACGACTTGTTCAACACCCAAACCAGCTATGCAAAATCAAAAATGACCATTAACACCACTTCAGGACAGAAACGGACTTTCGTCCAAGAGTCATGGAGTAAAGATAAAGGAGAGAAAAATCTAGTGCGGTATTTGGAGCCCAGGCGAGTCAAGGATCAGGCTGTTTTGATGCTGAACCATGCTGATGACATTTGGATGTTTTTTCCTAGGACTCAACGGGTGAGAAAACTCGCAACCCATGCGAAAAAACAAAAAATGCAGGGAAGTGATTTCTCCTATGAGGATATGGGGAGTGGAGACGCCTTTATCGAAGATTTCACCACCAAGAGACTAATTGATGAACAAAAAGAAGGCGAGGAGTGTTATAAATTGGAGCTCACCCGCAAACCAGACAGTGACAGTTCCTATTCCAGGTTGATCATGTGGGTTATGAAGGAAAATTTTCTGCCGATTGTCATCGATTATTATGATGAAAATGATCCCAACTATTTACTGAAGACCATGGTGGCCAGCAACTTTCAGGTCATTGATGACATCCCCACTGCCATGAAGGTGGTGATGTTCAACAAGAATGATAACACCCAAACCGAAATGGAACTCCTGGAAGTGAAATACCATATAACGTTGACCGATGACATGTTTACAGAAAGGAGCTTGAAAAAATGAAAATTGGGATTATCTGTCTGGTCTTGTCGTTCAGCATACTGACCCCGCTTGCATCCCAAGAGAAGGTCGATGTCTTCGGGTATTTTGAATCCCAAATCATGGGCGCAGATGCAAGAGACGACTTTTTCCAACTGTATTCGAACAAATTAAGGGTGGATTTGAAATCCAGGTTTTCAAACAACATCACTTTCGCTGCCAATTTTGATTACATCACTTATCATGGCAAAAAAAATTGGAACATCCTGGATTTTTTATCTCCAGATATCAATGCCCAAGTCCCTGAAGGCATGGAGTCCTTCTATACTCTGCCTTTTTCAGACCGAACCTTCCTTGACAACGCTTATATAAGACTGAGTTTTAATGCTTTCGACCTAACAGTAGGTAAACAACAAATCTCTTTGGGAACAGGTTATGTTTGGAATCCGATGGATGTGTTTAATATCAAAGAACTCGTGGATCCAACCTACGAGCAACCAGGACACAACGCTGTTCGTCTAGATATCACACTGGGAGACATCTACACCCTCACTGCTCTGTATTCACCGGATGATACATGGAGAAATTCGGCCAAATTGATCCAGTTCAAGGGTCGGATATCGCGGTTCGACTACTCGCTGATTGCCGTCGATAAAGTCTGGAGGTTCCACGATTACACTCAAATTGATAACCAGAATATGAGCTTTGTAGAACTTCCTGAAAACAGGCGGCTTCTCGGCGCCAGCACGGCAGGAGAATTGCTCGGCATGGGAACTTGGGCTGAATTTGCCTACAACTGGATGGAATACTCCAAAGATTTCTATGAACTGGTGATTGGGACTGATTACACCTTCGATTTTCAAACCTATTTCATGATCGAATACTATCGAAATACTCTGGGAAAAACAGAGTTCAAACAATATACGCTCAATGACTGGATGCGCTTATTTACAGCCGAACAAAAAGCCATCTCCAGAGACCAAATCTATCTCTTTGTTCAGCATCCGGTCACAGACCTGGTCAATCTAGGACTTCAGAGTGTTTACAGCATCTCGGATAACAGCCTGGCACTCGTCCCAACCCTCAATTACAGTCTTTCAGAAAACATCGATATTTTGGCTTATCTCAACTTCAATCTGGGGGCGGAAGGAAAAGTCTTCGCCAACAGCATGGGAAATGGCGGGATGATCCGCGCTCGCATCTATTTCTGAGGAAGAGAGAAGGAGAAAGAAAATGAGAGAAAAAATATTATTGAAACTTGCTCGGTGGCACTCGTCCCATCCCTGGAGAATGCTGCTGATCGTCGCCCTTTTGACTATACTCTTGGCTGCCGCTGCTGGACAACTAGAGTTGTCCACACACACTTCGGATCTGCTTCCCACTGGAGACGAAAAGGTCAAACAGTTCAACACCATTATCGATGAGTTCGCCACATCGACGAGCATCGTTGTTGTTGTTCAAGGTAAAGAACATAAGATCAAAGAATTTGCCGATCGACTCGCTCCCCTCATCCTCGATGCAAAAGACACCAGCAGGAACGAATACCTCCAAAAGGATATCGATAGGATAAGGAACACGATCGATAAATTGCAGGAAAAAGGAGACAAAGAAGAGAAGATTGCAAAACTCGAAATTGAGATGCAAAACCTTCAATTTCAACTCAATCAGAAATTTTTCCAGCGCGTGGATTACAAGATTCCAATCGAATTCTTAAAAGACCACATGCTCCTGCTGGTCAAGGAGGATGACCTCAAAAACTTAAAGGATGTGTACCAGGATCCCAATCTTGTCGGCTTGATCACCAACATCAATAATTCGATGGAAAAAGAGTATGTGGGAAAGGAGGAGTCCATCTCAACCCGTGAGGAAGAAGATGGAGCCGTATCCCTTCTGGATGGCATCCAAAGTCTTGTTCTCACCCTTCAGAAAGCCTCCAATGGCGATAATGTCGGAGATGAGGAAATTCAGGCTGCTGCTGAAAAACTTCTATTCGGCGAACCTTATTTTCTTTCTTACGATAAAGAGGCTCTTATCTTGAATGCCATTCCTAATTTTTCCCTGATGGAGCGGGACAAAATCATGAGCAGCACAAAAACAGTGCAGTCCATCCTGGATAATCTCCTAGAAGATTTTCCCGACGTCGAGGCCGGTCTGAGCGGATCGATAGCCAAGGAACACGATGAACAGGTCTCCTCGCAGAGGAGTTTAGGATATACGACGGGTATCGCCTTTGTAGCTATTTTCATTCTCCTCATCGTTTCCTTCCGGATGTGGGTGGCGCCCCTGTTTGCCATCCTCAACCTCGTCGTTGGTCTGATTTGGGCCATGGGAGCTGCCACATTACTGGTTGGAAAGTTGAATATGTTCACCCAGACCATGTCTGTGCTTATTCTCGGATTAGGCATCGATTTTTCTATCCATCTGTTTTCAGTCTTCACCGAAAAACGTGCAGCCGGAGAAAGCGTAATTTCTGCGATTGAACACACTTTCCTTAAAAGTGGAAAAGGTATTTTGACAGGTGGAGTAACCACGGCGTGCGCCTTTTTTGCCTTGGTGATCAGCCGTGCTCGGGGGATGAAAGAAATGGGCATTGTCATGGGCTCCGGCCTTTTGGCCATTCTTCTAGCGACTCTTCTCTTCCTGCCCATCCTGTTTATTCTTCGTGAGAGATTAAAGGAGAAGAGGCTGTCAAAAAGGAAGAAGGGAAAATCCATCATTCAAAGGGACATTTCCTTCCGATTTTTGGGACATACAGGCAGATGGCTGAGCCAACATTACCTAATCACCATTCTTGTGTCCATCGCCATAAGCGCTTTCCTGATATGGTCTGCATTCCAAATCCAATGGGACAATGACTACAAAAACATGGAACCCAAGGGCATTACCTCGATGCTACTGATGGATGTGATTTTAGAAAAGTTCGATTTGAGCATGGATTATGCTCTGGTCCTCACCGATAATGTCCAGGAGTCCTATGAACTGGCAAAAAAATGCCGTGATTTGGGCACAGTAGCTCAAACTGAAGACATATCGTTGTTTCTGCCCACTCCAGAACAACAGCAGAAGAGAATTTCTTATGTCCTTGAAGTCAGGGACAAAATGCTCGCTGTGGAGGCACAAACAGATCTTCAAAAAGACGCGCTATCCGTATTGATTAATGAAATAGCGAGACTCGAAATGAACATCATGGAGATGCAGGACATGGCTTTTATCGGAGGCCAGGACAAGGTGGATAACAAGTGCAAGCAGATTGTGGGAGACCCTGACAATCCTGATTCTAAACGAATCGTTCAAGATCTCATACAGACTTTAGAGACTGATAATCCGAAAGCAATCCAAGGGTTATCTGCCTTCATACAAAGCTTTGCGCCCTATTTCAAGCAATCAGTTCTTCGGATGTGTTCCACAGATGCTATTCAACTGGAGGATCTCCCTGAATCCATTCTTGATCGCTACAGCAACAGGACAAGAGATCTGTTCTTGATTACTGTTTACCCCACTGGAAGCATTTACGACGGAAAATTTTTAAATCGTTTTGCAGATGATGTGGAAAGAGTCAGCGAAAAGGCAACAGGAAGCGGTCCTCTGTTCAAGGCGCTGCTTCGAATTTTCGGACAGGACGGCCGAAACGCTATCATCCTGACAATTATCGTTGTTTTCCTTCTTCTCTGGATTGATTTCCACAGCCCTCGACAGGCTATTATGGCCATGATTCCCTTGGCTCTAGGTGCATTCTGGATGGTAGGACTGATGCATATTGTAGGGATGAAACTCTCTATGATGAGTGTCATGGGCCTTCCTCTTATCATCGGAATCGGCATTGATGACGGCGTGCACATCATACACCGCTGGAGACATGAGGGGAAAGGAAAGATTCAGGTTGTCTTTGCCAGCACAGGAAAAGCCATCCTACTGACCTCGTTGACCACCATGTTTGCCTTTGGTTCCTTGGTCTTTTCCATTTTCCCTGCTCTTGGTCAATTTGGCTCAGCACTCTTTATAGGAGTGGGAGCTTGTTTTCTGACCAGTGTCATAATACTGCCTGGATTGCTTGGCTTGTTTGAAAGAAAGTGGAAAGAGTCTTTCTCAACCAACAAGAGAAAAACAGAGGGAGAAAAAAGCTGATAAATAAGTTCGAATTATAGATTGAGTAGCTCTTTGGTTAGATCTACCGCAGAAGCTGCGTCTGGAGCATATCCATCGGCTTCGATTTGATCCGCATAGGCCTGAGTTACTGGAGCTCCTCCGATGATGACTTTGACCTTTTCCCTCAGTCCAGCGTCCTTTAATGCCTGGATGATTTCCTTCATATAGACCATGGTTGTTGTCAACAGCGCAGACATCCCCACAACATTGATTTCTTGCTGTTGGGCATGTTCTATAAATTTTTCCTTGGGAACATCGGCTCCTAGATCGACGATTTCGAATCCGGCCCCCTGCAGCATCATCCCCACAATATTTTTACCGATGTCATGGAGGTCTCCTTTGACGGTTCCCAAAACAACTGTGCCTCTGGATTTGACATTTGCCTCAGCCAAAAGTGGCTTGAGAATATCTAATCCTGAATGCATCGCCCTTGCTGAAACCAATACCTCTGGAATGAAAAATTCATTATTCTTGAATTTCTCGCTGACGACATTCATCCCTGCTACCAAGCCACTGTTAAGCAGTTCTTCGGCGGAGATCTCTTCCGAAAGCGCTTTTTGAACCAAATCTCTGACTTTATCAGCCTGGCCTTTCACAACCTCTTCGGCTATCTCTTCAAACATGGCCATGGTATCCTCCTTTATTTGAATGCTCAAACAATATAATCATCCTCTTCCATCAGCCGGAGCTCTTCTGTGATGGCTTCCCTCACAGGAGCGGGCATGTCTTTTTCCCTCTCCAACATAGGCTTCAAGCCTTTGCCCACACCATCATCGATGAAATAGGGCTTAACAAAATTCGAATGCCAAGTTCTATCCTCAAAAGACCGGCCTTCTAATTTTTCAAAGAAACTCTTGATTCCTCTTTCTTCATCCCCTTCAATCTCACGAAAATAGGATCCATAAATATGGAGGGAATCGCTGATGTCCACATACCGACCCAGACGTACTGGTTTCTTTGTCTCTTTTGAAATGGAGTCTGAGATTTTCCTCATGAGGGTCGTGAGAGCTATGACATTTTCGAACCAGGCCTTAAACAGATCCCTGCTCCGCCAATGGGTGTTCATGTTAAACACGTAGCCTCCTTCTCCGTCCTCGCAAAGACGTCCCCAAATCCGCTGGAGACAAGGAGGATCTTCTGTTGGAGGATCGAGTTTGGGATTCCATGTGATAGCTTGAGCTCTGCGGGTAAATCCCGCTTCGGAGAGCTTTTTCACCATCGTGTCAATCTGGTTGATAACCGCATCCTCAATCCTGTACTCGAATAAACGCCCATGGTAGGTGTAGGTCCAGCGAGTGTCCTTGCTTTCCGTCCCCTTGAGTATCTCTTCCAGAGGTTTGACCCAGTAGTCATGGGCACCATGCACCACTTCCATAACATACTCTGCGAGGCCCCCCAATCCATCTGCAAAGGAACGATGGAAACGGGGCTGGCTAAAAGGCTGATGGACCACAATTACCACTGTCGCGTCCCGGCTGGGAGGATCGCCTGGACGGTCGTATTCTGTGCGGACACTTATGCCATTCTCCCAGACCTCTTTAATCGCCTGCTCATAGGCTCGAGGAATCGTATCTGCCTTTACGGTTATGATGGGTATATCACCGGTCTGCATCATCTCTCCTCATGGTGTCTTGAAACAAGGATAATGTTGTTTTGGTCAAATCCCGAGGAATAATGAACTGAATCATTTTGTTTAAAATTAAACCAGAAAGGATTTCAATTTTATTGGATTTGCCGAAATATATCAACGAATTAATGGAATTCGGATTAAAAAAATACTATGCTTTATGTTTCAGAATAAGCTTGAAAGGAGGTTGGTCATGGATGCTGTGCTCCTGGCACGAATTCAATTTGGTCTGACAGCCGGATTTCATTTTTTATTCCCACCGACTACTTTCGGACTGACCTTTATTATTTTCATTCTTGAATCTTTGTACCTCAAAACCAAAGAAGAAATTTATAAAAATGCCTCAAATTTCTTGATCAAAATTTTGGGCGTGGTCTTTATCATGGGTGTTGCCACTGGCATTGTTTTAGAGTTCGCCTTCGGCAACAACTGGTCCAATTATTCACGGACAGTCGGTGATATTTTTGGTGCTCCTCTTGCCGCAGAAGGCGTGTTCTCCTTTTTTCTCGAATCTGTTTTTCTGGGTGTCCTCATCTTTGGGCGCAACCGTGTATCTCGAAAGGCTTACTGGCTTTCCTCTTTACTTGTTTTCTTCGCTTCGCATCTCTCGGGATTGTGGATCATCATCGCCAACTCTTGGATGCAGACGCCTGCAGGATTTAAAATGGAAGGGGGGAGGGCCGTGCTCACCGACTTCTTCCAGGCTGCCTTCAATCCATCCGCTCTCAACCGATATCTTCATGTCGTACTCGCCGGTTGGATAACAGGGACCGCACTCATTGCCGGTATCGCTGCGTGGCATTTGATTAAAAACCGGCACAAAATGCAGGCCAAAGTGCTCATTAAATTATCGCTAACAGTCTTTTTTACAGCATCTGTACTCCAGCTTTTTTCAGGGCATGCCCATTCTGTGCAGGTCGCTGAGACTCAGCCAGAGAAAATGGCGGCCTTTGAAGCACTCTGGGAGTCTGAAGAAGGAGCATCCTTCGCTGTTTTTGGAATTCCTGATGGACGGAAAGAGACAACTTATTTCTCGATCAAAATTCCTAAATTATTAAGCCTTCTTATCCATTTTGATCTGAATGCCCGAGTCTCCGGTCTAAACGAATTCCAAAAGGATGAACGACCACCCGTTTTTCTGCCCTTCACTTCCTATCACATCATGATCCTTCTTGGATCGCTGTTCATTCTCATCTCCTTTATCGGAATCTTCCTTTTTATGAGAAAAAGGATCTGGGATTCAAAGTGGTACCACAAACTCCTTGTATTCGCTATCCCGCTTCCTCATATCGCCAATGAGTTCGGCTGGATAGCAGCCGAGGTAGGCAGACAGCCCTGGGCTGTCTACAAGGTCCTCAAGACGGCGGATGCGGCCTCTCCAGTTGTGCCTGCAGGAAATATCCTGTTCACTCTGATCATGTTCTTCCTTATTTACTCTCTTATCGCAGTAGTGGGTGCTACCATCATTCTCAAGATGATTCAGAGGGGACCTCAAGAGTACAAGAATGTCGAGAATTGAGGAGGAAAAAAATGGAGACATGGGATCTGCTTCGCAATATATGGTTTATTTTGATCGGTGTCCTTTTGGTCGGTTATTCCATACTCGACGGATTTGACCTGGGGATTGGAGCTCTTTTTCCATTTTTAGCCAGGAAAAAAGAGGAGAAAGAGACTCTCTACAAGGCCATCGGTCCTGTCTGGGATGGAAATGAGGTTTGGCTTTTGACAGGAGGAGGGGCTCTCTTTGCAGCGTTTCCCCAAACATATGCCACGGTGTTCAGCGGATTCTATCTCGCGTTGATGCTCGTGCTCTTTGCCCTAATTTTTCGTGCCGTCTCTTTGGAATTCAGAGTCCATGACTCCAAGAGGCAGAGGCTATGGGATGGGACTTTTTTTCTCGGGAGCCTGCTTCCCTCTCTGCTCTATGGTGTTGCCCTGGGAAATGTGATTCAAGGAGTTCCCCTCAGAGTGAACATGGATTTCGCTGGCGATTTCTTTACCCTCCTGCGTCCTTTTCCCTTGGTCATAGGCCTGTTTGGACTTATCGCCATCCTTCTCCAGGGTTCCACTTATGCAGCGATGAAAACAGAGGATGTACTCAATAAGCGGGCAAGAAGGATAGCGCAAAAGTTGTGGGTGATTTATGGCCTCTTCCTTGTTTTGAGCTTTGTCTGTACGCTTATTTATAATCCTGGTGCCAAAAAAAGAGCGCTGGCTTGGGTGTTTACAGCCATCACAGCTGTCTGCTTCATTCTGATGAAGAGAGCGTTCAATAGGAAAAAAGACGCTCTGGCCTTTCTTATGTCCTCGGTGGCATTCAGTGGCTTATGGGGTGTGGCTGGAGCTATTCTTTTCCCTAACCTGGTTAAAGCGAGCAATGATCCAACACTGAGTCTTACCGTATACAACTCGTCTTCGAGCGAACTCACGTTAAAAGTGATGTTGATCATTGCACTCGTAGGAATGCCCATCGTCGTAGCTTACACCATATATCTCTACCGAGTTTTCAAAGGAAAAGTAACCGCGGAAGAAGAAGCTTATTTATGTCGATAGTACTCCGCAGGTGTCTGGCTGACGATATGTTCCACAGCTTTCTGAATACAAACTCTTATCGCTTTCTCGATCGGGGTTTTTGCGAAACCACCCAAACCGACGGGAAGACTTCCTCCGATATTGGTTGCACCACCTAAAGCAACGCTTGTAGAATCGCCCTCTACAGTCGTGGCCAGAACGATCTGGGATGTCTTGGTATCGATGATCCGAAGATCTATCGCAACATGACCCTTTTTCACTCCTCCACCGACTGTCACACCCAGAATCTTTGTACCTCCACCAACTCCCTTTGCGCTTCCCTCAAATTCGGTTACAGCTGCAGTAATGAGTAACTCTGCCCCATACACTTCTCCAATCGGAGCTTCTGTCCCCTCTTTCACTCTCCCAGAAACACCCAAATCCTGCTCTTTGAGAACCTCTTCCAGCTGCTCCCTCTCAAGGACCAAATAGCGATTGGTGTTGAATAAGGCCGTTGTCAGCATATCTCGCATGCCATCCCCGATCTGGGGCCAGCCCATTCCAAACATACCCAACCATCCGCCGCTCCATCCTCCTTTAGCCGTCTTGTCTTGGAACTCGCCTATTGCTATCCTGGCTTTCGGCCCATCGTAGCGTTCGGCTTGCGCCTCAGCGATAGAAGGTCCCCCAGTTGAAGTCACTTGGGCAGTGGGAGCACATGAATACGTCCAGACCAAAACGGCAACAAAGGCCGTCAAAATAATGAACTTCTTCATCTTTTTCCTCCTTAGGTACAAGATTATACACGGCAGCAAGAATTGTCAATCATCTTTATAGAGTAATTCGTTTCACCTCCGCAATTTTTGCGGTCTGACCTGCTATCTCGATTTTTTGCTATAATGAGGCAGATGAAGGCTTTCAAATTATTTTCCGAGTATGAACCTAAAGGAGATCAGGCCGGTGCTATCCAGCAGTTGAGCAAAAACCTGCAAAAAAAAGCTCCCCATAATGTCTTGATGGGAGTGACGGGATCGGGAAAGACCTTTACCATGGCCAACCTTATCGAAAAAAACAATACGCCCGTACTCGTTATTTCCCATAACAAAACTTTGGCTGCTCAGCTTTATCAAGAATTCCGCCGCTTTTTTCCTGAAAACTCAGTGGAGTACTTTGTCAGCTACTACGATTATTACCAACCGGAAGCCTATATCCCGGCAACGAACACCTATATTGCTAAAGAAGCCACCATCAATGATGAAATCGACCGACTGCGTCTCTGCGCCACTAATTCGCTTTTCCAGAGGAGGGATGTTATTATCGTCGCCTCTGTTTCCTGTATATACGGCATCGGTTCACCACAAACCTATTATTCTATGAGTTTCACCCTCCAGAAGAACCAACTCATTTCTAGAAAGAAGATCCTGAAAAAACTCGTGGGTATCCAGTATGAGAGACAAGAAGCGGATTTCAAAAGGGGGACTTTTCGTGTCAGAGGAGACATAATAGAGATTCTCCCCTCCTATGAGGATATTGCTTACCGCATAGAGCTGGATGGAGAGAAAATCTCCCGACTCTCTTCGATCGATCCTCTATTGGGAACCATAAAAGCACATTTTGATCAACTTTTAATCTATCCACGAACCTTTTTTTCCACTCCCCGTGACATTCTGGATTATGCGGTTGAGAGCATTGAAAAAGAATTGGAGCAAAGAATCCAATTTTTCAAGGAACATGGCAGAGTCATCGAAGCCGCTAGAATAGAAGAAAGAACCCTGTATGACTTAGAACTACTCAGAGAACTCGGATGGTGTCCGGGCATAGAAAATTACTCCCTCTATCTGAGTTCGAGAAAACCGGGTGAACCTCCCTATACGCTTCTGGATTATTTTCCGCCTGATTTCCTGACCATCATCGACGAGTCCCATGTCACCGTTCCCCAGATTGGAGGCATGTATCATGGTGACCGCTCACGAAAACTAACCCTTATAGAACATGGTTTCCGGCTTCCCTCGGCATTGGATAACCGCCCCCTGGACTTCAAGGAGTTTGAAAGCAGAGTGGCCCAAGTCCTTTATGTCTCGGCGACACCTGCTTCCTATGAACTTAAAAAAAGCCGCTATCAGATTGTGGAACAGATCATACGGCCCACAGGTCTCATAGATCCTGTTGTGGAAGTCCGCCCCATAAAGGGACAAATCGATGATCTGATGGAGGAGATCGAAAAAAGAAGCAGAATGAAGGAAAGAGTCCTCGTTACTACCCTGACAAAAAAGATGGCTGAAGACTTGACGCGGCATTATCATGAACTCGGATTACGGGTTCGATATCTTCATTCTGAGATCAAAACTCTGGAAAGGGTTCAAATTCTCAGAGACCTTAGAAAAGGGAGATTCGATGCCCTAATTGGGATAAATCTCTTGCGGGAGGGACTGGACCTGCCGGAGGTCTCTTTGGTAGCTATTCTAGACGCTGATAAAGAAGGATTTTTGCGTTCCTCCACATCACTCATCCAGACTTTTGGGAGATCCGCTAGGAATGTTTCCGGCAAAGTCATCCTTTATGCCGACACAATTACGGAATCTATGCGAAAGGCCATTGACGAGACGAACAGAAGACGGAAAATTCAACAAGAATATAACAAAAGAAACAGGATTACACCTCAATCGATAAAAAAACATATCGATGAAGTTTTAACCAGTGTTTATGAAAGGGATTATTTTGACTATCTCAGAATATCAGAAGATAAAGATATATATCTTTCTCCTGAGAAAAGAAAGGAAAGAATGGAAGAACTGGAAAAACTGATGAAGCATGCTGTCAGGAATCTGGAATTCGAAAAGGCTGCCAATCTACGAGATGAACTCAAAAAATTGAAAAAAAGGGAATTGGAACTTGTCAGTTAAACAAAAAGACCGCCTGCAAAAAAAGATCGAACGATTTCCCAAAAAACCAGGAATATATTTTTTTAAGGACAAAGATCAAACAGTCATCTATATTGGGAAGGCCCGTTCATTAAAAGACAGAGTCAAATCCTATTTGTCTCCTAGTCCGGATTCCAAAGTGGCCACTATCCAAGCAGAAACCGAGGATGTCGATTATATCCTTACCGATTCAGAAAAAGAAGCCGCCTTTCTTGAAAACAACTTCATCCAACACTATCAACCCAGGTTTAATCTGAGGCTGAAGGACGATAAAAGTTTTCCTTACCTCAAGGTGACCCTTTCAGATCGTTATCCAGGAATCTACCTCACACGGAAGGTTGACCCAGACGGTTCAAAATATTTTGGCCCCTTCTCTCCCGCCAGCCAGGCAAGGAGGACCATAAATCTTATCTCAAAATATTTTGGCATTCGTACATGTCAGGAGAAGATACCTGGCGCACGCAAACGCCCGTGTCTCGAGTATGACTTAAAACTCTGTTCAGCGCCCTGTACAAAATATATCGATGAGAGGAATTATCATGAAAGCGCAGCCCATGCGCTTCTGTTTTTGGAAGGCGATGTGGATAGGCTGGCAAAAATTTCGAAGAAGAAGATGGAGGAAGCAGCAAAAAATCAGGAATTCGAGCAGGCTGCCCGTTGGAGAGACCTAATTTACACTTTGACCCACATAAAGGAAAAACCCAAATTGATATCCGTGGGACTTGAAAACATGGATATTGTGGGATTTTACAAAAAAAACGAGTATTCAGCCTTTCATGTGTTCCTCATGCGCAAGGGTAAAGTCAAAGAGTATGAGAATCTGTTGGTTCATGAGAAAAAAGAGACCCCCGAGGAACATGTGTTGCTCAAACATTTGAAAGAATTCTACCAAGACCGTGATGATTGGCCGGATAAAATCTTACTCCCCTTCCCTCCCTCAAGCCGAAAAAAATGGAGGGAGGAAATCGCACATAAAGCAAAAAAGAAAGTACAAATTCTCGTGCCTCAAAAAGGAAAAAACAGAAAGTTGGTGGAACTGGCGGAGAGGAATGCCGAGATTGTCCTCCGGAAAAAAATGGAAGAACAACCTTTACTCGAAGAAACAAAGAGAGTTTTGGGTTTGAAGACCTATCCTCAGCGTATCGAAGGTTTTGATATATCCAATATCGGGGGACAAGAATCTGTAGGCTCATTAGTGGTCTTTGAAGATGGACTCCCGCAAAAGCAGGACTACCGCAAATATAAAATAAAAACCGTGAAAAAACCGGATGATGTGGCCAGCCTCAGAGAAGTTCTCCATAGGAGATACAGCCGTCTTCTACAGGATAAGAAAATCCAGCCAGACTTGATCCTCGTGGATGGAGGAAAAGGACAGCTCAATGCTGCAAAAACAACTTTAGATGGTCTGGGACTATCAGATATACCCGTTGTATCACTGGCAAAAAAAGAAGAAATTATCTTCACTCCATCCCAGAAACAGGGTTTAAAATTGGAGCGAACATCTCCAGTGCTCAAACTTTTCCAGCACATCAGAGATGAAGCGCATCGTTTTGCCCTATCCTACCACCGATTGAGAAGGAAGAAAAAAAGTTTCGAATCTGTGCTGGATGGAATTCCCGGGTTGGGGAAGAAAAGAAAGTCCCGACTCTTGACTACATACAAAAGCCTGGAAGAGATAAAAAAAATCCCAATTGAGGAGCTGGGAAAAATTATTGGCTCAAAGGCAGCTCACGAACTTCTCAAAGTCTTGAAGTAAGTTGGCCTTTTTTATACAGCCTATGTGTTCTAAAATGATAAAGGGACTGGGAGTGAGGATATGATTATCGGTATTGGAGCAGACATCATCGAGGTCCAGAGAATCCAAAACCTGGCTGAAAAACGCCCACGTTTCTTACAGAGGGTGTTCACTTCAAAAGAGATTCAATACAGTCATTCGAAAAAAAACAGGTTCCAACATTTAGCTGCCCGGTTTGCGGCCAAGGAAGCATTCTTCAAAGCCTTGGGAAGAAAGATTGGCTGGACAGAGGTCGGGATCGTCAACCTTTCTTCAGGAAAGCCAACTCTCGAAATCAAAACACAAGAATCTCTTCCGTTCGATACGGCATACGTTTCCCTTTCTCACCTGAAGGACTATGCCCTCGCCTATGTTATCCTCGAAAAATCGGAGTAGCCAGGACCTTATTTCGTCTTCAAATGCGTAACGGATGAAGTATAAGGCTAGAGTTTAAAGATGAGTCTCACTACCAGACTGATGACAAAGGCAACGGCTGTGTTCAAAGCCATCGAGACTAATGCCACGCCTCTGCCGATCTCCTTCCAGAGAATAGCCACGGTGGAGAGGCAGGGAATGAAAAAACATATAAAAACTGCAAAAACAACCAACTGCTGTTGGCTCACAACGCTCATCAACTCTTGATAATTGACTCCCAATGCCTGAAGCATCATCACCAAAGAAAGCTCTTTTCTGAGGAATCCAAAAACCAAAGTTACTCCCAACTCCTGCGGCAATCCCAGGGCTTTCTCGACTAAAGGCGAAAGGAAAAGATTGACAAACCGATCCAGATGGAAAAACTGTAAAAGGGCAAGCAACACACTTCCTGCAATGAGTATGGGCCACGCAAACTTTGCGAAGGCTTTCAGTTGGACATAGGTTTTCCT
>SMTZ1_10002330_pt1 | contig 26491 bp, 24 predicted proteins | sample DeeMarSWOR136_30_FD_25667 | JGI IMG/M metagenome (IMG submission 25667)
GAGAAGCTGGAAGTGGGGAAATCGCTCGGCTATAAGCTCCCCACCATAGAGCAGCTCTTTGAGGAGTATTACAAGGGACGGTACCGGGAGGAGAGGGGGGATTTGAACGAGATCGTCACCACGAATTTGATCTATAGGGGCACCATTGCGCCATCGGAATTGACCAGCAGGTTCGTAACCGAGGATGTGCCCTATGGGCTGGTGTTGATATCATCCATCGGCAAGCGGTTCAATGTCCCAACACCCACCGTTGATGCGATAATACACCTGGCATCGGTTCTGAATGGGACTGATTATCGGAAGGAGGGAATGACGTTGGAGAAGTTGGGATTGGGAGATATGAGCAAGGAGGAGATAGAGGAGTATTTGAGGAAGGGATGATGTCGCGAGATTTCGGCCCTGGCGATCTGGTTCCTTGAGGCTTCTTTCGCTCTGTGGGCCCGAAAAGAGAGTGAAATGAACCGAGGAGGAGGCGACATGTGCGCGAAACGAATCAGTGAGTTGACCCCGGAAGAAGAGAAAAAGGCAGTAGATGTGTATCGAAAAGCGATCGTTATCGAGGGCCTCACTTATATCCCTAACCTCGTCCGTCCTGAGTATCTGGATGAGGTACGCAAGGCAGGGATCACGGGTACCCACATCACCGTTACGGAAACGTACGCCACCCCACGGGGCGCGCTCTCTACCATTTCGGATTGGCACGAGATCGCGGAGAAAGAGGACTTCTCGTTTGCGTATACCGCCGAAGATCTCGTCCAAGCCAAGAAAGAGGGAAAAGTCTGCGTCATCATGGGGTCTCAAAATGCGAAGATCCTCGAGGATGACCTGAGCTTGATTCGTATCTTTCACCGGGTGGGCCTGAGGATTATCCAGCTGGCATACGCCGAGCAGAACTATATTGGTTCCGGTGGGGAGGATATCGATGCCGGGGTAAGCGCGTTTGGACGGAAGGCGATCGAGGAGATGAACAAGGTGGGCGTCCTGATCGATGTCTCCCACTGCGGCGACAAGACCGTGATGGACGCCATCAAGTATTCTCAAAAGCCCATCGCCATCACCCACGCAAACCCAAGAAAGCTCATCGATCATCATCGGAGCAAGACCGATGAACAGATGCTCGCGTTGGCCGAGAAGGGAGGGGTCCTCGGGCTCACTGCCTGGGCACCGATTACCATGGTCAAGAAGGGAGTTCGACCTACCCTGCAGGATTTCATGGACATCATCGATTACGCGGTGAAGCTCATTGGGGTGGACCACGTGGGTTTCGGCCTTGACTTCTCCCCGCTTTGGGATTGGGATCCGGACAGCTATGAGAGGTGGGCTCGTCTTTATCCAAGCCTGGCTCCAGCCTCATTGGAGGAGCGCATGGTGGAGAACCTGGAGCGTGTCCCCGATATGAAGAACATCTCGAGAGGGCTGGTTGCGAGGGGTTACGCCGATGAGGATATTATGAAGTTGCTCGGTGGAAACCTCCTGGAGTTGTTCCGCAAGGTTTGGAATCCTTAGGGTGGTGCATACATACGTTGAAAAGATCTCTATCTTGAAGTTTTTCGCCGACACTGGTTTGTCATCTGATTCGGGTATTTTTTGTTGTGGGATTGAGAGAAACCGAGAGGAAAGGAGGTGGTTTATCAGGCGCCATCTAGGGTTTGGTAATACAGAAAACAAAAAGGGGGAATAATTATGGAAAAAAGAGACGAGAAGAAGGGTATCCAAGACCTTTCAAAGAGGAAATTCCTCAAGTCAGTGGGAGTTGGTTCGGCGGCCCTTGTATTGGGAGGCGTCAGGGCACGCCCCAGTTTCGGGCAGAGCACCGAGCGTCTTATGTACGCTTCTCCCCACGAATATGATAATTTTGACCCGGCAGCGCACATGGACGTGGGGCGATCTCCCGGTAGATTGAATTGCTATGACGGCCTCATGCGGTGGCGAGATAATCCACCCAAACTTACGCCGAACTTAGCCCTATCCTATGAAGGCTCACCAGATGGCATGAGGTGGACCTTTCGACTCCGCAAGGGGGCCCTGTTCCACGACGGCTCCGAGGTAACAGCAGACGATGTCGTTTACACCATGGAGAGACTTCTGGCCTTGGGCACGGGCTCCGCTGGCGTGTTCGCCCCCATTCTGGACAAAGGAGCCACCCGGGCCGTCGACAAGTACACTGTGGAATTCAAGCTCAAGAAGCCCTTCGCCGCCTTTGCGGGCCTCACGCACTTCTTGCACGTATTAAACAAAAAGGTACTTCAGGCACACGAAAAGGATGGTGATTGGGGAAGCAAGTGGCTCTCCGCTTATGGAACACGGCTGGGAAAGAAGGGCGTTGGCACTGGCTCGTATACCGTTGAGATGTTTGATCCCGCCGTTGGATTTGATTTAGTCAAGTTCAAGGATCATTTTCTCGGATGGGACAATCCCCACATGGAGAAAGTTGGCTTTAGGGGAGTGCATGAGTCGGCTGGCCGCGTGCTCGGTTTAATGAAGGGAGATTTCCACGCTGAGCTCGGCTATCTCCCCTTTGAGCAGCTGGAGAAGGTCAAAAAGGCTCCGAATATCAAGGTGTTGGAGCAGCCGTCGACGCGCCTTTTCTATGCCTTTCTCCACTGTCAGAAACCGCCTACCAGCGACGTCCATTTCCGGAGGGCAATCTGTTACGCCTTCGATTACGAGAGCTGGATCAGGGACATGCAACACAACATGGTAGAGCGCAATATTGGCCCGGTACCTAACCCGATGTGGGGTTCCCTCGATCCGAGCAAAGAGTTTGGCTATGAATACAATCTGGACAAGGCCAAGGAAGAGCTCAAGAAATGCGAGGTGGATTGGAAGAAGTACATGCCACTTGAGCAGGTCCCGTTGCTCGGTTACCCCATGTGCATGGAATCGGCCCAGTTGCTCCAGGGAGGGCTCAACAGAATAGGGATTAAGAGTACTATCACTCCCAAGTCATGGCCCACTTGCACATCGGTAGCGAGAAGGGTGGAAACGACTCCAAACCTTTGGTGGTGTTGGCGAAGCACCTACTATGCGGACCCCCATAACTGGGTTGGCGAGATGTACGATTCGGAGAAGCATGGCACCTGGTTTGGTTCCTCCTGGTACAAGAACCCGAAGGTGGATGAGCTCCTCCACAAGGCCATTGCCATTGTGGATCAGAAGGAGAGGGAGAAACTCTATCTGGAGGCCGGACACATTGTCGTTTCGGAGGCTCCCGCGATATTCATCCACAATGAGAAGTGGCACGGAACCTATAATGTGAGGGTCAAAGGGCAACGGTTCTGCCCCGTTGGCGATGCCAACGAATGGCGGTGGTTGTACTGGGGATAGGTCGTGATCTTCTAGAGCGAATAACCGGATTCTTTGGGGGAGATGCCTGGAAATGCCATGATTGCGATTTCAGCGTCTTCCCCACTTTTGTTCCAACATTTAAGCCAATTTAAGAAGCTTACCTAAGGGTTGATAAGCGTTGGCTTACCATGTTGGGGATAGGATCGACTGGTAAACAACCGATGAACCGCCCAACGGCGATTGCGGAGGATTTTGAGAAAATGCTCCACCCGACCAAGGGGGGAGTTAACGCGAGATATTCGGTTCAATGCATGCTGAAGGGGAAATAAACCCTAAAAGGAGGACAGTACATGGATACTAAAAGCCAGAAAACCCCTTTGTACACTGTGTATGGCCCGAAAATGCTGGAAGAAATGACGTGGGCCGAGGTTGCTGAAGCCCTCAAGGAAACCGACATTGCGCTTCCTGTGGTCGGTGCCACTGAGAATCATGGCCCCCACTCTCCATTGAGCTCGGATTCAATCCAAGGGGTTGAGGTGGCCAAACGTGCTGCCCGCAAACTCTCCGCTGAGGGAATCAAAGTTGTGGTCGGTCCGCTCGTTCCCTTTGGGTGCTCCACTCATCACATGGGCTTCCCCGGCACGATTACTCTGCAGACGGTCACCTTTCACCAGTTGCTCAAGGACGTTCTCCATTGCCTCGTCCATCATGGTTTTCGAAATATTGCCGTGATCAGCGGGCATGGGGGGAACAAGGCATCCATCTACCTCGCCGTGGATGAGATTTACAAGGAGACCAAAATCCGAATCGCATCTCCCGACTGGTTTGGTGTGCTCTACGAGCATTACATGAAGGTAGCGAAGTCGGACTCTCCCGAAAGAGAGTTTCATCAAGGCGAGCGAGCCACTTCGTTAACGTTGGCCGCCTGCCCCGAGCTCGTGGACATGAACAAGGCTGGGAGATATTTTAGTGAGGAGTACGATCGGAAGTACAAACGGTATGGCTCGAGGGTTAATATGTCTTACCTGCTTGACTATGACATGCGAGCGACGACGTCGGTCGGCTACATTGGGGATGCCGCCGCAGCAACGAAGGAAGTGGGTGAGCTTCTGTACGAGGCTTGTGCAGAGTTCGTTGCCGACTTTGTGAAGAACGAATTTGTTACCCGTAACAATAATTCATGAGGTCCTCAAAGAGTATGGAGGCGAGGCCAATGTCATACCGATTGAGAAAGAAGCCCCCAAGAGGGCTTGGCGGAAGTTGAGTGAAACCTTTGGTGACCTCTTATTTCCACACCCTGTACGGATGATGATTGGGCGCCTGGACGAAGGGATTCTTTCAAGTGTAAGCGGAGTGAAACGAGAGGATAGGTCTCGGCTTTTCGCATGAACCGCAGCAAATTTCAAAAAGGAAGGATTAGACAATGGTAGAACGGAGAACCCCATTCTACGATATTCACGTGGCCCTAGGAGCAGAAATGATCAAAGGGGGTGGTGACTTCATGTTTCCTAAAGCGTACGCCAACCCCGCCGAGGAGCACATCAATACCCGAACCAATGTGGGAATGCAGGACCTCTCTACCATGGGTGAGGTAGACATTAAAGGGCCCGGCGCGGAAACACTGGTCAACCGGTTGCTGGTGAACGATGTTGCCGACATGGTATCTGGCCAGGTACGTTATTCTACAATGTGCCGGGAGGATGGTGGCGTGATTGACGACGTTACTGTCTATAAGTATAACGGCCAACATTTTATGATTGTTACAGGTTCCGGGCCGCGCAAAAAGAGCGCTCAATGGATTGCTACTAATGCTTCAGGGGCTCAAGCTTATGTGACTGATATCACCGCCGCAATAGCTTTGCCTGTGGTACAAGGTCCCCGTTCCCGCGAGTTTCTCAAAACTGTAGTGGAAGAGGCCGACCTGGATTCATTAGAATATTTTTGCTTTACAAAGGGTCGTATTGGCGAGACGGAGATGATCATCTCCCGCACCGGATACACGGGTGAACTGGGCTACGAGTTATACACTCCCGCTGAGGAAGCCGCTGTACTTTGGGAGACGCTCTTGGAGAAGGGCCATGATTTTGGCCTCAAAGCATACGGGGTGCTGGCAATGCAAACCCTGCGTCTGGAAAAGGCCTACGCATTGTATGGCAACGACTTAAACGAGAATTATACCCCCTTCCACGTTGGGCTTGACCGGTGGATAAAGTTCGACAAGGGGGAATTCATCGGGCGTGAGGCCCTGCTGCGCGTGCGAGATGAAGGTGCCGCCGAACGCTGGGTGGGATTAATCATTGCGGGTGACAAGGCTGCCGCCTTTAAAGATCCGATATTTGCTGGGAGGGAAGAAGTTGGGTATGTGACTTATAGCAACAAGGGCCATACCGTCGCTAAGACGTTGGCCATGGCTTACATCAAGACTGCGTACACTGATCCAGGCACCCAGTTGGCCGTCAATATCGGTGACGTACCTACGACGGCCACGGTTTCATCGACGCCGTTCTTCGATCCAAAGGGTACGCGTCTGCGTTCATAAATACGACACTGCTCCCAGAACGAAATTCTTTATACGGATAGACAACGTCTTGTAGTCAGCAGGACAGTGTCGCTATGGAGTAGACTGTTGATCAAGTCACTCTGGACCTGATTTGAACGTAGTTCGTATTTCGATCTATCCCAAGCAATGGCAAAGTGAAAAGATCGAACTAATTGGGATAAGCTTTGTAATTTTTTGAACTCAGGCCCATTTCCGTTAAGATTCCAATAATTGACGGGATGGAACCATGGACGTCATTCTCAGATGGGAACTCTACTTGAGCGCTCTGTAATTAAGGCCAGTCCTACCATTATTTTGTGAACGCGGCTTTACCTTGCCGGTACGGGTCCATGAGGCAGCCTAACCAGGAGATTTCCTATATTTTTTTGTCCTCTTATTCATCTTCGGTCCACTGTTTTCTCAAGCTGCCGATTCCCAAACCGCCTGGCTCAAAAGGGTCGTCAACGGCGATACGCCTCTCCTCACAAATGGCGAAAAGATGCCACTCATTGGGGTAGATACCCCTGAGATCCATGAATCCAGGAAACTCTACCGGGATTGCCGAAAGGTCGGGAAGGGATATTAAGATCATCAAAGCATTGGGGAGAAGGGCATTGGCGTTCACCGGGAAAATGGCAGACAAGAAGCAAATCACGCCGGAATTTGACCCGAGAGACAAATATGGAAGAATTTCCACTTACGTTTATCTAACGGAAAGCACATTTCTAAATGCGGAGATAATCGAGCCAGGGCATAGGTCCGCCTGTACTCGTTTCCCTTTCAAGTACATGGAGGATTTTAGGAGGCATGAGAAGGAGACCAAGGAAATAAGCGCGGGGAGGGGAGAAGGAGAAGACTTTCCCAAATCCACTGGGCTTGTGAACGACTTTGCTGGACTAATCCCGCAATGTGGAAAGGAAAAGATGGAAATCCATGGCAAATTATGTCTTCCAAAAAACCGTATCTCCCGTTGTGGTGGTCATCATGTCCGCTCAGAGGAGATGCTGATGACGCAACCTAGCCAACTAGCTCTAACAGACCCGGAGGATCGGAAAGAACGGGAAACGGATAACTACTATAGGGGGCTTTGTTATGGGTATTAAACGGATTGATGAACTGACAAAAGAAGAGGAAAAAAGAGCAACTGAACTATATCAAAAAGCCATCGTCATCGAATGTCTAACCCCCGGCTTTGCAATAAAGCATCCAGAATATATTCGGGAAACGCGGGATGCAGGCGTCACGGCGACACATTTCTCTGTTTTTCCGAACGATAGCAATCTCCGTGGAGCATTGGACCATATTGCCAGATGGTACGAGATGGCTGAGCAAAGCGATGCTATCATTGCGCTCAAGACCGATGATATCGTCCGTGCTAAGAAGGAAAAACGCCCTTGCGTAATTTGGGGAAGCCAAAATCCAAAGCCTATAGAGGAAAATATCAAATATGTTCGGATTCTACACGCCTTGGGATTGAGGATCATCCAATTAACTTACGAACAGCCGAATTATATCGGTACTGGAGGCAGCGAGCCGGATTCTGGTATTACCAAATTCGGTCGGAAAGTGATTGAGCAGATGAATCGAGTTGGTGTATTAATCGATGTCTCCCACTGCGGCGACCAAACCGTAATGGACGCCATCAAGTATTCTCAGCATCCTATTGCGATCACTCATGCCAATCCCAGGGCCAAGGTCAATCATACACGCAATAAAACAGATGAGCAGCTACTAGCATTGGCCGAAAAAGGTGGAGTGATCGGAATAACAGCCTGGAGCCTCATAGCCATGGTGAAAAAAGGGATACGTCCCGACGTAGAGGATTTCCTCGATCTTATGGAGTATGTGATCAGACTCATTGGGATTGATCATGTCGGTATTGGTCTCGACCTGACTCCCGCTTGGGACTGGGAACCTGAAGGTTATCACCACTGGGTTAAAAAGTATCCCGGTTTCGCTTTTGCAAACATCGACGACAGAACTGTTAAGGACATTCATCATGTCTCTAGAGTAAAGAATGTGGCCAGGGGTTTAGTTGCAAGAGGTTATTCCGATGATGACATCTTAAGGGTCTTGGGTGGAAATTTTCTAAACCTGTTTCGGAAGGTATGGAACGGCTGAATAAGGGCATTGAAGATGAACAACCTTTGTTTTCAATTGTCCGTTATCAAATAATAAAACGGTTACCGTTATGGCCAAATCAGATAGCATATACAAAGTCCGGTTCTGCGAAGCCATAATGACTTAATGTTCTGCAACTACAAACCCCTGAGAGTGACTGTGGGAACCGCTTCGCTACAGGTTGAGCTTACATCAATTGTATGTAAGCGAATAGTCTAAGTTTGGTGCGGTTTGTATTTATTTTTAAACCCATTGGAGGTCTAGAGGGTTTCGATAGGTCACTGTGACAACACCGCGAACAAAGGCTGCAGAAACATAGAGGGAAGGTTCTTCAAAAAATAACTATCCTTTAGGAGCCCGAGTGGAGGCCCTCGATTCTTGGTACACTAACGGGGGAATCCAGCTAGGACTTTTCGTTACCCTCCCTTATCTCCTTGAATTTCCTGCCGATCTCCTCCGTATCCACCACCATCTCCATAAACCCAGCCTGCTGTTCATATACGTCGGCTGGAACGGCCTTTTTCACCTCGGGTTCGAGGATGTGATAGACGGGAAGTCCCAACGAGACCCCTGCCAATGGACCTGCGAAACCGGGGTCGCCAACCGTCAGGGTCTCAGCTGCAATCTCCGCCCCTTCCAAGTCGGCTGCCCCAAGGACCACCACCAAATTGTCGGCCCCATTCTCATCAACCAACCGCTTGATGGCGGCCTGATTCTCCATGTCCATTGTCCCCGCAGCCGTTCAGACAAAGCACTCGGTTACCGCAAAAATCACCTCGGCACCAGCAGCCTTCATACATGCCGCAATGGCCGGTCCCGGTACTCCGTCCCTCTCGCCTAAGACGATAGCCTTCTTTCCCTCAAACATTCCTCTCCCTCCTCTCCTGTCGAATTCGGGCCTCAATGCTTTTGGGGATTCTCCTCAATGAGGAAGGACATGCCATCCGAGAGCTGGGACATCCTCCCCAAAAAGAGGCTCCCTTTGGAAACGAACATGGCGTTGCTCATCTCCCCTCGTTTTATGGCGTCGATGGCGTGGCCCAAAAAAGGAACCGCCGCCGGTACATGCCCCTGGGTCGGGGAAAATCCAGGCATACCATGCTCGGTGACAAATCGATTGATCTCGCTTCGGTCGATCTCCTTCCGCAACACCGCCAATGCTCCAATCATCCGATAGTTATTGAGCGGCACATTCCCACTACCCGAAGGCACCGTAACCTCAGGATTATGCATCTCTGTGCCATACTTGTCCACCTCGGTGACCTTCTTTCCCATCCTATCCAAGGGCTTCAAGACCAACGACTCCATGATATTCTGCTGAGATGACCCGGAGCCGATATCGTGTTTCCCGACGCTATCCAATCGAATGATGGGGTTTACCCCGTCATCCTTGGACACCAAAAACGCGATTGCACCCAACACATCCTCCAGAATGGGCATATCATTAGTGAGATGGCCCTTAAATTTCATGCCCAGCTTGGCCAAACACCCTCCCCCGACTACACAGACCTTTTTGAACACGCCGGATTTGACAAGGCCAGCTGCATTGACAATGGCGTAGATAGGAGCGGCGCAGAAGGCCTTGATATCACAGCCCGTCGCATTGACACAGCCGCACATCTCGCCGATTGCCTTGGAAAGGCTCCCGCCGCCCCGGTTATAGCGATCCCCCACGGCCTCCTCGGAACAGCTAAGCAAGAAATCAACCTCCTCCGGGGCCGTATCAGCGCTCTTTAACAGGTGTTTCAAGACCAATGCCCCCGAGGCCTTGGCCATCAGATTCTCCATCAATACCTGAGCTTGAAGGGACTCGTCCTGATCGTGATGCCGGTGAAAACAACCCACAACCCGGCCACGGTGGTATAGGGGAAGCGACCCGTGCCCTGCGACCTTTTCCTCAATCCGCTCCTTCTCCACCCCCCGGTCGATCTTCTCCAAGTCCATTCCCTTCAAAAAAGGATTGCCCTCCAGCGCCTGCCGGAAAAACGGCCCAGACTCCTTGTCAAACCAAATCAGATCGAAATCATCCGCCAGCTTCAATAAACCATAAAACTCCTCTTCCGGCATGATCTCCCCATACGCCCCATGCCGCAACGCCCCCTTGAGCAGATGCCCGTACCAAGGCTGCCCAATATCGTTCAACCGATCGGGATGGAGATTGCCGATGAAAACCTGGTTGGGCGGGTACGCCACCACCTCCTCAAAGGTCCTCAAATGCTCCTCAATGACCGGAAGCAGCGGCTCAAGGCTAGCCGCTATCTCCCGAGTCGGCTTCGATCCATACCGAACGAAGCTGGGTACATGAATAAGGACATACGCACACGTGCTTATGATGGGATCGGACATGACTCACCTTTAGTCCCTCTGTGATTGGACGAAATCCGTTACAAAGGCCTTGAGCTTCTCTCGCGTCAGCTCCCCAACCAACCTGTCCACCTCCTTGCCGTCCTTGAAGATGAGATACGTCGGCAAACTTAAAACGCGCAAGTGCAAACATAACCGCCGGTTCTGGGAGGCATCCACCTTGACCACCTTCAAAACATCCGAATAACTGCACGCCATCGCCTCCACATCCGGCATCAGGGCAAGGCAGTTAGTACACCTGGGTCCCCAGAAATCCACCAAAACCGGAAGCCGTGATCCCAATACCTCCTCACCGAAATCGTCTTTGGTAACCTGCTGAATCATATGTCACCCCTCAAGAAACCTGCCTACCCTTTGGCCTCCTCGTTTCCATCACAGGCAGGGCTTTCTCGGTCAACAATCGCAAGAACCTCTTTTCCTCCTCCAAATTTCCTTGGGACACCCAAGAAAAAGGGGTAATTTTGGCCTATTGAGCCTAAAAACAGTTCCCACACCCCATCATAGTTGCTGCCGCCCGGTTTTCATCCTTTTACTGTTTACCGCCAATCGTTGCCTGCCAAGGATCACCGTCAATACTCTTTACAGGTAACTTTCATTCCACCCAACCAGTCCAGACCGCCGGTCATTTGCAGCCTGCTGCGCAGCGTAACTTCGCCTCGGATTGAGAGGGGCGGATCTCCCGGCTGCAGTATTACAAGCTCTGTATCGTCGCCCCCGATAACCTTAGTCGGCGCCGGCAATTTGATCTCACGCTCTAGGCTCCCTGTGGCTACCATCGCAGTTGCCTCCGGGACGTAGAAAACCAGTGGAAGCTCAGTCCCGTCTCCGCCGCCATACTCCGGGGTTATGAAGACTGTCTTCACGCCTTTCCTCTCGCAGCCTTGCACCGTTAGCATCACCTCAATAAGATTATTCCCCGATGGGCTCACCCTCGTGAGAATAGCTCCATCAGCGCGCAGCAGCCTCGCTATTTGGGAAGCGCAGGCCGCAGTAACTTGCTTGCCAAGCTCTGATTCAAATCGAGTTCTCTGGAGAATTACACCCAAAAAGTTCAGTCTTTTCCCGTGTTCTTCGAAAAGCCTAATAACTACGGGATTACTCATCCAGTTCCAAGTCATTGGGTGATTTCCCCATCCTTTGCGTGCATCTTTAGTCAGCGCTCCGTCAAAGAGTTCGTTAGGGTGAATGAAGGTTGGTAGCGACTCCAGGATGGGTAATCCGTAATAAGCCACGGCGGGATGGGGGTCCTCCCAAGCTGTCAGGTAACCAAGGATATAGACTACCCGCGGCAAAGATGAATCAACTTCAGACAGTTCAAAAACCTCCATATCGTCCGGCGTTAAATGCCGCGTTGTCTCAGCTAGCCGATCGGCAACCCTGAACTCAGCTAACTGGATCGCAGCATGGGCTCCCTGCTCGGTCACGTCATCGATGAGTTTGAGTACTAAAACGATATTGATAGTCGACCCAAATGGCGTCATCAGAGCACCTGGTCCCCACATATCCACTAGTCCAGCACTTGCTGCCCCTGTTCCAGTCGTCACCGTCAGACGATACTCCGCCGTGGGCATTACCGTAACTCCGGATAGCCTGTGAGTTCGACCCTCACCCACGGTTTCAACGGGCCCGAGGATTCCCGGGAAAACACATCCTGGTCCCGATACCTTCACCCTCGGTTCCACAGCATCGCGGACAAGAACAATCCTCGTTTTTTCGTTAGGGAACGCCAAATCCAAGTCAACTGAGGCAATTCTCTCGTCCTCCGAGGCGAGCGCTATTAGTTCGTCTTTGTGCATCTCTAGAATTCCGTTGTTGTAGCTCGTATGCTTGCCAAACCGAACGTTTTTCACTGGGAAGTTAGCAAGTTCAAGTTTCATAACAATAGCCTCCTACTTAGAAGCACGCGTACTATCCGGCACAAAGACGGTAGGACCACTAACACCTGTTTGAAGGGCACGGAGGGCGTGCTTCACAATTTCCCGGCGAAGAGCCAGGTCAGGTCCGGCTGGCAAATTTGGATCGCCACAAGGGTGGGGAATTTTGATGCCGTTGACAACGCGGTTGGCCCCGATTTGCTTCCCTACCATAGTCATTGCCGTAATCAGGGCTATCGGTATTCCCTCTCTCTCAATCTCTTTTGCTATCGCAGCCCCGCTGCGAGTACAAGTACCTCAGGCGGATACCAGTAGAACTCCATCTATACCTTCGGCTTTCATGTCAACGGCCATCTCCTTTCCGATAGCCTGCATAGCTGAAATCCTTGCCACGTTGCCAGTGGTCATATAGAAATAGGGGTATAGCTTTCCAAATATTCTCTCTTTTTCCAGTTTCCTGCAGGCATCGAGCGGGACTCCATAATTGGGGTTGGCGTACATGAAGGTATTGTTGTAGCCGCCATGGTTAACCTCCCACTTACCGTCCTTCATTGAGTCCAGCTTCTCGATGCAGTATTTTCTCCACTGGGTATTGAGGTACGCCTTTATCCCGTCCGGATTTCCTGGCGGGACTACGCCGGTTGTGGTTGCGATCGCCAGACGAGCACTGGTGAGGTTAGCGATAGGGGGGGCGACAGGGATTGTTTCAAGGCTCTCAATTGGAATCTCGGTAACAAAAGGGCGATCAGCTAGTTTGTTTAATAACATGTCAACAGCTCTTTCCACGCCACTCTCGCTTACAAACTCCTCGACTCGGAAGCCTCGAGGAATATAGCCCTCCTCAGACGGCGACCCGATGACCGATTCGGTGGCCAGCTTGGAGATGATTTGTGCCATCCTTGACAATGCGTCTTCCATGCCTCTTATGTTCTCTGACGTCGGGGAGATGAAAACCTTGCTATCCTTGTAGTGCCTGTACCCGTCTATCCCCGGGTTTTCGATGTGCATACCAGCAACACCGTGCAAACCCAAGGAAGTGCTCACAGCGTGACAGACCTCGACGCAAGCAAAACCGTATCTACCTGCATTGAAAGCGGGCCCCGCAACTACCATTTCGACACCCTGTTCCTCGGCAATCTGCAAAATCTTTCCAAGTGCCTCATCGCGATGCTCGCTAAAGAAATTGTCGCCACAGTGTACGGTGACCACGATCTTACCTGAATCTCCAAGCAAGTCTTGGAGACGTTTGCCGGGACCCACTGGTCCTTCACGGAAATCTAAGGACGCATCAGCTTTCTCCTCACCACCAATACCAGCGAAAAACTGATTCACGTAATGCATTACACGAACCTTTTCCATGATTCTCCTCCATCAGCCTTGCTCGGCTGTTACCAGCTGGTTAATATTTCTTAATGTAAATACCTTACCAGCCCAGTGCATAGCATTCCCTTCTCGGATCGGCAGCCCCTAGTAGAACCTTATTGACCGAATCGACCACGATCGTACATACTGCCCCTGCTTCCCAGGCCCATTCGGACCACCATTCGACATTGTGTCCTTTTTCATTCAGTTGGGAAAAGACCGAATCCTCGATCCTCTTTTCAGTTTTCAGCAGACCTCTGTAATAATGATGAGGGAAGAAAGAGCTGGGAAAATTGAACGTCGCAAACCGCGGCGCCTCTACCGCCTCCTGTGGATCCATCTGAAACTCTATTATGTTCAGGAAAGTCTGCAACATAGCCTGGCACTGAACATCCCCGCCCGGAGTACCAAAAGGCATAAAGAGCTTTCCTTCCCTAAAGACAATCGATGGGTTCGGTGTCAATCGAGGTCGCTTTCCGCCCTGGACAGAACTTGGATGGTCGGAATCAACCCATGATGAGGTCCCCCGTGGCGATACGGCGAGTCCTGTCCCCGGAGTGATCGGAGTCTTATCGGAAACATCGCTGGGAGTCGCTGAAAAGGCATTACCATATTTGTCCACAACACACACATAACTAGTATCCCAGGATTCCCCACTTTTTTCGGATGTAGTTGGGGCAGTTAGGTCCCTTTCCATTTGCCCCATCTCGCCTGAACGTTTGGTTTTTGCATTCTGCCATTTCCATGGATCCCCTGCGGGGGGCATTTCGGTCCATGCTTTCTCTTTGTCGATCAAATCCTTTCTGGTCTCTGCATAATTCTTGGATAAGAGGGCGGTAATTGGCACATCCACGAAATCCGGATCCCCATAAAACTTCTCCCTGTCTGAGAAAGCTAGTTTCAGCGCTTCGGAAACGAGATGGATATACTTACTGGTGTTATGCCCCAAACCCTTAAGATCAAAACCCTCAAGTATATTCAGAACCTGTAGAAGAACCGGCCCCTGACACCAAGGCCGACAGCTATAGATTTCGTAGGCCTTATAGCTTGTGCTCAGTGGTTCCTCAATTGTGACCTGAAAACTCTCGAGATCATCCCGCTGTAACAATCCATCGTTCTTTTTTTGAAAATCAAGGATTGCTTCAGCAATTTCACCTTCGTAGAACTCGTCCCTGGCCGCTTGGAGGGCCTCATCCCTGCCAGATAACTTCCTTTTCCGCTCCGCATGGACCATTTTCTTAATAGTCTCCGCCAAATCTCTTTGTATAAAGATTTCCGCGGGTTCTGGAGGTCGACCTTTTGGAAGATAGATTTCAGCATTGGACGGCCATCTCTTGTACCTGTCCACTGCCATCTTCACATTGTTGGACATAAATTCATGCATGGGAAACCCATGTTCGGCCCAGCAAATAGCATCTTGAGTCACGTCTTCAAAACTCATTGTTCCGTAACGTTTTAGAGCTTGAATCCACGCATCGGGGGCAGCAGGAACGACTGTCCTGGGAATACCAAGCGGAATTTCCCCGTTGAAATTCTCTTTAAAATAATTCACTGAGGCGGCTTTCGGCCAGGGACCCAGCCCACTGATGGTCTTGATCTCATTAGTATTAGCCACATAAATCATGATGGGGGCTACTCCTGCAAAATTGACCATGTCCGACTGTAAGATGCTGAGGCATATCCCAGCAGCTACGCCTGCATCGATAGCATTTCCACCTTTTTCTAGAATTCTCACCCCTGCCTGTGTAGCGAGGTGGTGGCCGGAAACGACCATTCCCGTTGTTCCTCTGATCAATGGCCGGTGAGAACGTCTTACCTGCTGAAACTCAGAAAAAAATTGATCAGCGCACACAGTGGACCTCCGCAGCTTTTAAGGTTACACTCGGGGAGAAAGAATGAGCACTTTATCCGTCCAAGGATCAAACTCACTATTGAATTAGAAAATGTAACGGATTTGAAAATAGTAACCTCAGAAATGATTCCGGAAAATTTAGACGAGTTCGTCTTTCTTTTTGAGCCCAACCAGGACAGGTCCCTCCAAGGGCCTCCTCCTGTCCGTTATAGCAAACTTTTCACACGAACCCACTCGAAAACTCAGGAAAATTTAGTAGTACAAAAGAGCGCCTTTCTTACTTTTTGAAATTTCTCCTTCTTTTTCGGTTCACTAATTTACAGCATTTCAAAAGAAAAAATCGAAAAGATTTCACTTCATTAACCAAAAAAAGAGGCCTATGGGGGCAAAAATATAGCTTTATTTCACCCTGATACCAGCTTCCTTCGCAACCCTTTGAATTCTCTTTTCTAATTCACTCACAAATTTAGCAAATCCCTCTGCGTCCGTAAAGTAAGGATAAAAGCCAACCTTACTCAACGTCCTCTGGACATCCCGATGCTTAATGGTCTTATATAGATTATCTTTCAACGTATCGGAGGTCTCCTTTGGAAGTCCTTTGGGCGCACACACTCCATGGAAAACCGTCACTTTCGCATCAGGATATCCTAATTCACCAAAAGTTGGGATATCACCGAACCCCTTCAAATCGAGGCGTTTCTCCGTCGATAGGGCTAATACACGAAGTTTGCCGGCTTCAACGCTCCCTTTAGCATCCACCAAGCCGATGCTAACCATGTGAACATGGCCGCCGAGTGCTGCCGCAAGAGCTTCAGGGCCAGATTTGAAGGGTACATGATCTATTTTTAATCCACCGGCGGCGCTTTTGAAACACTCCATGCTGAAATGCGCAGATGTTCCTATTCCCGATGAGGAAAACTTGAATTTCCCTGGTTCCTTTTTAGCATCTTCGACCAATTCCTGCAGTGTCTTCCAAGGGGCGTCGCTTCTGACCGCTAACATGTGCGGCTGGATTCCATATGAGGCAAGCAACTCAAAGTCCGCATTTGTGTAATCAACCGACCGAATAGCAGGTATGATCACGTTGTTTGCCATAGTGGCAACAAGCAGGGTATAACCGTCCGGCTTTGATTTGGCCACGTACGAGGTGGCTACCGAGCCGCCACCCCCTGTCTTGTTGACGATTATTACTGGACTCCTTAAAAACTCCGCTAGAGTTCCAGCGACGATTCTCGCCCCCACGGAAGTCGCACCTCCAGCTCCCCAAGGCACGATCAGCTCGATGGGCTTGGTCGGGAACTCCTTTTCTCCCCCTAAAACTACTTCGGTTATCCCTAAACCTAACAAACCAACAACGAGCAGTAGACATATCAATTTCCTAATCATAGCCATGCCCTCCTTTTCGAGAACTAATTTTGAGAAAGTGATTTAGTTGAATTAAACACCTCCTCAATGCCGTTAATTGCCTACCCATAGGCCTCATTCATTACTCCTCTCCGATTTGGGTTACCTTCGCTCGGACTCTCCGGAAAAAACCGACCCCACTTAAGAGGAAAAGTGCGACGGAGATTACGAGGGCTCCGCACGAAATGGGCCTTGTGAAAAAGACGGATAACTGGCCGTCCGATATGATCAGGGATTGCCTAAACGCCGTCTCCAGCATAGGCCCTAGGATGAATGCCAAAACAAGTGGAGCTTCTTCGTATTCGTACTTCCGAAGCACGTAGCCCACGGTTCCGAACACCACCATTACCATAACATCGAACAAGCTATTATTCACGCTATACGCACCAATTAAGCAAAATAACAAGATGAGAGGGAAAAGGATTTGCCCCGGCACCCGGAGCAGCTTAACCCATAGTCCGATAAGGGGTAGATTCAAGATAAGCAACATCATATTTCCTATGTACATGCTAGCAATCGTTCCATAAAATATATCAGGGTGCGTCGGAATGAATAGGGGCCCTGGAGCAATGCCATGGATGAGCAGTGCCCCGAACAGAAGGGCCATCACGGCATTCGGGGGGATTCCCAGAGCCATGAGAGGGATAAAGGCACCCCCGGTAGCCGCGTTGTTGGCTGTTTCTGGGCCTGCCACGCCCTCAATCGCCCCATACCCAAATTCCTCAGGGTGTTTTGAAATCCTCTTTTCGGTCGTATACGAGACGAAAGAGGAGAGAATGGCCCCACCGCCGGGAAGGATTCCAAGGAAGAAACCGAGCAACGAGCCCCGGATTATGGGCCCGGTGGATTTTTTCCAATCCTCGACGTTGGGAAATAAGTTTCTCAGCTTTGTCTTTAAGACCGTTCTGCTTCCTAAGGCCTTCTCAATGTTCACTAGTACCTCAGAAACCCCGAAGAGGCCCATGACCAGAGGAACAAGATGGATCCCCTCCAAAAGTTCTTCGATGCCGAAGTCAAAACGGAGTTTCCCCGATATATTATCGGTGCCTACGGTGCCGAGAATGAGACCGAAGACCATCATTACAGCAGCTTTGATGAGCGAACCCTTCGCCAAATATATTACGAGGGTCATGCCTAAACACATCAGAGCAAAATATTCCGGCGGTCCAAACTTTAGCGCCACTTCGGATAGGGGAACGGCAAGAAACATGAGCCCTATGAGACTAAACGTCCCACCAATGAAAGAGCCCAGGGCTGCGATCCCCAATGCGGGCCCTGCTCTACCTTTCCTCGCCATCTGGTATCCATCAAGGCAGGTTACAACCGTGGACGCCTCTCCCGGGATATTAACCAAGATGGATGTGGTTGAGCCTCCGTATTGAGCGCCATAATAGATACCCGCTAGCATAATCACAGCCGTAACAGGTGAAATGCCGAACGTGACCGGAAGGAGAATTGCCATGGCGCCCACGGGTCCAATTCCTGGGAGGACACCGATAAGGGTTCCCATGAATACGCCCACAAAACAGTAAACCAAGTTTGTGGGCGCGGTGACCAACTGAAATGCAGATAGAAGATTGGAGTAATAGTGCATTGCTATCCAATTCTCCAAAGGCTCGGCGGTAACTGGACTTTAAGAAGGACAACAAAAATAAAAAATGTAATAATAACCGTTAAAGTTGATGCTATCAAAGCCCAAAGCCACTTTTGAGAATCGATTATCTTAAAAAGAATTAGTAGGAGAAGAAAAGTCGCCAACACAAATCCAATTTTCTCAAGTATAAATATGTAACCAAAAAGAGAAGCTTGCGCCAAGATTAGCCTCTTAAAGTTAACGCCTGACCATATAGCTTCATCCCCTCTTTTCTCTTTTCTCTTAACAACCCCGAAGGAATGAACTAAGATAGGTAGGGAGCAAATTGATAATGTTATACCTAAAATAAAGGGCATGAGGCCTGGCCCAGGCGATTCCAGTTTTCCCAGCTTCAACTCATAAGACATCACCGCAACAGCGATGCCTAATACGAACCAAACAATAGCAAGAATAATGTCTTGCTTTTTCAATGAAAGACCCTCAAGCCATTAAGAATCGTGGTATATTTCCGAAAACTGCTACCTTACCTTATCATTCATCCAATCTCCTGGGCGTTTAAAAACTTTACGTATTTAACCAATAAGTGGAACTCGCTTAGCCACCTCCTAAATCAAAGTCATAAAAAGCACGTTTTCTTCTGGTGAAACCAGTTTCTTGGCTTTTAACACATCCAATCCATCCTGTCAAGCAGTAATTTTACTGGTGTGTTAGCAACGCGATTATGTCCCCTTTAACTGCCAAGGTAAAATGTCCCCATTATGGGAGACAAAGTGAGTTTGAGGCAGAGGCAGTGGAGAAGGTGGCATCTTGGAGAGGCGTCTTTTAGTAAGAGAGGCCAGCGATGGGACGAAGACCGGTTATCGACATGTCAAGGGTCTCAGGGGGGATACTTGTCCGGGATGGTCCCAGGGGGGTTATTCACGGAAATACGGGGAGAAGGCCTGCCAATGTCATTGATATGGAGCTCAGGCAGAAGATCATGGCATTATCTCGCACCGAATACGCCTTGATCATAGAGACCCATTTTACTGGAAAGCTTGCAACCCTCGAGGGGGAGGTATCCGCATCTGTTCGGATACCTCCCCCTTTTTTCTATCCTCTTCTTCATTTCCTGAGCCTGCTCACCCTGGCGAGGTAATCATCATCAGGGTTAAAGATTATCGCCTGCAGCGGAGTGGGAAAATAAGCATTCACGGGACTTCTCTCAGAGGGACAGTTGGAAATAGCGACGATAATATCAATCTCGGCCATGAGGTCAATAGAGTCCCCCGGTTTGTTCTTAACCTCACCTCGGCTAATACTCCCGTCGGCGTTGTAGATAACAGGCATAAAAAACGAGATACAGCTGCCCCAATCAATGTCTCGGGATGAAAAATGGTAGGCGGCCATGCTGGCGACAAGGTTATCCCGGCAATTGGGACACCCGGGAATGCCAATCCTCACACGCCAGTATGCCTCATTGCAAAAGGCGCCGATGACCGCATGCGTCCCGTCAGTTGTGTCTTCGGCGATGATGGCCAGCTTGTCACAGTTCTTCGAGTATATGGCATCGCCTGGCCGCCACTTGTCCCACTTCTTGTTGAGCAACTGAGTATGCATGCAGTTGGATACATTATCCAGATCATGGGCATCCCACATGATGCAGTCAAAACACTGTTGGCCCTCCAGGTCTATGACCCTCATAACCTGCCCCTTTTTTACTACTCTGCCCGTCATGAACCCCCGAGCGGGCAGGTAAATATACTCATCGGGTATCCCAGGGACGGGGGGCCTCTGTTTTGAGAGCTCTCTATCGTGGGCCAATGGGCCCCTCTTCATGTCAAGCTCGCTCAGATCAGGTCGTAACCGGCCTTTCATCATCTATCCTCCCATCTTCCGAGTGACGTTACCCTCCCAGCTGTTTCCCCAGGAAAGCCACTGACGGACGCTGTCCAAGGGGAGTGGGTATCTAAGCTCGAAGAACGGACAGGGCCACGATATCTCTCGGGAATATATCCGAGGGGATGTCCGAGCCCCAACAGGGAATGCTCGTCTAGATGTATGTCAGCCCCAGCCTTTTTTCGATCTCCCTCATTCTCCTTCGTGCTTCTCTCAGGCTGAGGATCTTTTCCCTGTTGAAATCCCATGACTCGCGCAATTGTGAGGGATCGAAGTTCTGAAGCCCTGCCTTGACGACCTTTGAGCAGATGGCGACCCGACGTCCCAGATCCCTGGCCTCCTCGAGTCCGGTTACATCCCGACCCAGAAAGCCACAGCTCCATTTGTCCTCCATTACGGTTCCTGGCCGGTAACCGAGCCCCATGGCGCCGATCTGCAGCTGCTTCAAAAGCCCCACGGGATAGATTCCAACCAGCATGAAGAAATAGACAATATCCTTCAGGGCATTATCCTGTCCTCCACTTCTGCAGGCCCCTACGGTGATGCCGCCACCAACCTTATGCTGGAGAAGTACTCCTGCCCTTTCAAGAGGACGGCATCGGTCCATCATGCACTTCAACTGAGCGTTGATCGTCCCCAAGTAGACCGGTGACCCAATGATGATGCCGTCGGCTGCCAAGAGCCTTGGGTAAAGGTCATCCATGGAATCCCTAATAGCACAGAACTGCTCTTCGCTTACCGGACATCGATCGCAGTCGATACACGGACCGATCTTCTTCCCCTTGAAGCTAAAGAGCTCTGTCTTCACTTCCCCCACAGCCTCGGCACTCTTCAAAGCCTCATGAACCATGATCAGGGTATTCCCGCTTCGCGGGCTGCTCGAAATCCCCAAGATTTTGATTTCCATGCGTATTCCCTTCCTTCCCCTACGAATCCCGAGATCGGAGACTTTTTATTACCGAAAAAGAAGATACACTGAAATGTGACTTACATACTGAAATTCATATTCGATGGGTTGGAAACGAGAGAATATTCCCTTAGTGTGTATATCCATAATGCTATCTCGGTCCCTTCCTTTTTGCTTCACCCAAACTCGCCCCCGGTAGAGAGAATGTGTGACATATCATATACTCTATCAGCCGAAGAGTCAAAACCAAAACGTATCACTAAATTACCTTGCCGAAAACAAGAGGAAAGCTTTATTCCCACTTTCTTGAGCATTTTTGTTGTACGTAGTGTTGACAATCCTTTTGCCGATGATATTGTTAAGTGAATCGGCTCAGAGGGAGTAAACCCGGGACTGCGAGGAAAAAGGATGAGAGGATTCTTCGGTAAGCTTCTTCGCATCAACCTTTCCGAAAACGCGCACACGGTCGAGGAAATTGATGATTCCGTTTTCCGCCGCTACTTGGGGGGAAAGGGGTTGGCTACCTATCTGCTTCTTGAGAACAACAAGTCTGGCGTGGACCCCTTTTCGCCGGAAAATCACCTCATTTTTGCTCTCGGACCTGCAACAGACACCTCCATGTATGGCTCGAGTCGGTATGGCGTCTTTACCAAGTCTCCTCTCACGGGAATTTACTCGGAATCATACTCAGGCGGGAAAACCGCGGAGCCGATGAGCAAGACAGGGTACGACGCGATCATCGTTGAAGGAAGGAGCTCAGGCCCCGTTTTTCTGGAGATAAACGGTGGGGGAGTTGTGTTTCATGATGCCCGAGATCTCTGGGGGAAAGGGATTTATGAGACAGAGGACGCCGTACTAGAGGCCGTGGGTGTGAAAGGAGCCAAGGCTGTTGTCATTGGACCAGCAGGTGAAAATCTGGTTCGCTTTGCCCTCATTGGAAACGATTATTGGCGCTCAGCAGGACGGACCGGCGTTGGGGCTGTCATGGGATCGAAAATGCTGAAGGCAATAGTCTTTCACGGCAACGCAAAAAGGGAGGTGGCGAACCAAAATCTGTTGGAGGATTTGCGCAAAAAAACTCTCGCTGCGGCGAAAGACAGCGTAAGCGTTGCCGGGTTCAAGAATCTTGGAACACCGATGATGGTGGCCGTGCTGAACGACGTGGCTTCCTTTCCCACCCGGTATTGGGCCCAGGGAAGGTTCGAACACTGGGAAAAGATCAGCGCCGAGGCCATGAGAGGGAAACTCGGGACAAGTCCGCGGGCGTGTAACAAGTGCTTCATGGCCTGCGGCAAGCTGTCGGTTGTCCAATCCGGGCGGCATAAGGGCCTGAAGATCGAAGGGCCTGAATACGAGACCATCTGTGCCTTCGGGGGCCTTTGCATGGTCGATAGCATTGAGGAGATCGCCTACCTCAATGATATCTGCGACAACCTCGGCATTGATACTATTACAGCCGGCAACTTGGCGGCCTTTACTATCGAGGCTTCGCGGAGAGGCAGGATTTCGGGAAGACTCGACTACGGGGATGTGGATGGTATCGCCCGACTGCTCCATAAGATCGTCAACCGCAAGGGGACCGGTGCAGTTCAGGCTGAGGGAATCCGGTTTGCGAGCAGGGAGTGGGGCCTGGAGGATTTCGCCATACATGTGAAGGGATTGGAGCCGGCCGGGCTCGATCCCAGGTCACTTAAGGGTATGGGGCTCGCCTATGCTACATCGGACCGTGGAGCCTGTCATCTGCGCTCCACCTTCTATAAGCCGGAGTTGGCGGGAATCAGCCCTCCGGACCAGATGGAGGGGAAGGCCAGGCTCTTCGTTGACTTCGAAGATCGCCACAACATCTTCGATGCCATGATCTTATGCCGTTTCTATCGAGATCTCTACCAATGGAACGAGCTGAGGGAGATTGTTGAAGCTACTACTGGGCTGGAGCTGAACCAGGAAGATCTCCGCAATATCGCCCGCAATATCTCCAATGGAACCCGGATCTTTAACATTCGGGAAGGGTTGACCTGCAAGGACGATACCCTTCCAAGGAGGTTTTTTGAGGAGCCCATCGAAGAGGGCAAGGTCCTAAGAAGGGATGATTTCGACCGGCTCCTTAAGGAATACTACGAACTGAGGGGCTGGGACGAGATGGGCGTCCCACCTGAGTATAAAAAAGCCCGGGGGAGAGGGTACTAACCATGTCGAGGTTTCTTTCGATGCAGCTTACCCCTGAGGAATTGAGGAAGATGGCATCACCCTGATACAGGTGCCAAATCCCTTGAGTATCTGAATAGGGAGGAGGAAGAGATGGAGAGAGAAGTCACCATTGCAGCAGGTCAAGTAGGACCGGGAGTAACAACGGATATCAAGGGAAACGTGGACAAGTTGAACGATCTGGTAAAGGAGGCGGGTGAGAAAGGGGTAAATATTTTGAGCCTTACAGAGGTTTGTGTGGCACCTTTTTTCCCTCCAACCCTTTCCGCCGATTATGAAAAGTTCTTCCTGGAATTTCCCAATGAGACCTTAGATCCCCTGTTTGAGACCGCAAAGAAATATGAAATGGTTTTGATCCTGCCCTTCGCGGAAAAGGACGGCATTGACTACTATAATTCGGCCGTCATTGCGGACGCTGATGGAACCATTTTGGGAAAATATCGTAAAGTAACCATTCCGTGCGTATTGCCATCCCCGGAAAAAGGGGGGACTGGCAGCTATGAGAAGATGTATTTCAAGCCTGGGAATCTGGGATTTCCGGTATTTAACTCCAGATATGGTAAGGTGGGAATACAGATATGCTATGACAGGAAATTTCCCGAGGGAAGTCGGATCCTTGCGCTGGACGGCGCTGAGATGATCTTCATCCCGACTTGTGCCGCCACGTATGGAGACATTAAGGGACGATCTGAGACCTGGGAGATCCCGGTGCGCGCGAGGGCATACGAGAATGGTGTCTTCGTCGTTTTGCCCAACAAGGCAGGTCAGGAAACATTGGATACCGCCTTTGGGGAGGGCAAGGCTCGCCAGAATATGGGGACGAGTTTAATTATTAATCCTTTGGGCGAGATCATTGCTATGGGCTCCCCTGATGAATGGGAGGTCGTCATGGCAAAAGTTGACCTCAATGAAGTCCATGAAGCGCAGAAAGGCCTGCCCTTCTGGAGGGACAGAAGGCCTTCTGAATACGCGAGGTTAGTCCAGAAGTAATTCCTGGGTATTCTGCGGGGAAATTCTGGGGTAAAAGGGAGAGGAGTAGTGTCAATGAATATTGATTTACTCTTAAGAAATGGCCAGGTTGTGTTTCCCTATGGAGGTACGATAAAAGCTGATATTGGCGTTAGCAAAGGCAAAATTGTTGGTATTTATGAGAACACCAAAGAATTGAAAGCGGATAAGGTGATTGATGTTGGGGGAAAATCCGTCTTGCCCGGCATGATCGATTCCCACACACACATTGGACTGGGATCGAACATAGAAAATGAATATGAATCTGAGTCACAATCGGCTGCTGTTGGCGGCGTCACCACCATGATGAGTTACACGAATTGTAGGGACTCATATGATGACCATTATAGAACCGAAAAGAAAGTGGGGGAGGAAAAATCCATCATTGATTTTGCCCTCCACTTCGGCTTCATGAACAATATACATCTCAAAGAAATCCATCACTATATTGAAGAACTCGGGGTTTCCTCCTTCAAGTTCTTCATGAATTTCCGGGGGGAGGAAGGCAAGTATTTGGGGGTGGAGGGAATCGACGATGGTTATATGTTCGATCTGTTCGTCGCCTTATCGCATTACCCCGAATCATGCGCAGCAGTACATGCTGAAAATATCGAAGTGGGGTGGAGATTAAGAGATCGGCTGATAGCGGAGGGGCGCGATGATCTAATGGCCTGGACCGAGTCGAAACCCCACTTCATCGAGGTCGAGGCCATCCAACGTGCCTTGTTCTATGCAGAAGTCGCCAAGTGTTCGGTGTATATTCCCCATGTTACTACAAAAGACGGTTTGAAGGTAATGCGTGACTACAAGCAAAGGAATAAGGCCGTCTATTGTGAGACCTGTCCCCACTATCTGATGTTCCATGTAGAGTCCGGTTTGGGAAGCCTTGGAAAGGTAAACCCGCCATTGCGGGATAAAAGTGACGTGGAAGCCCTCTGGCAGGGATTGGCGGATGGTTCGATTGACTGTGTGACTTCTGATCACGTAGCTCGAAAAAAAGAGAAGAAGATCGGTACCATATGGGAAGCCTCTGCTGGATTTCCCGGTCTAGCAACCACACTCCCAATCCTTCTCAGTGAAGGGGTACATAAGGGGAGATTTGGAATCGAGAGAATTGCCCAGATGAACGTAAATACCGCGAAGATATTTGGTTTGTATCCCAGGAAAGGGGCGATAAGTATTGGATCCGATGCCGATTTTGTAATTGTTGATCTGAACCTGGAAAAAGAGGTCAGGGTGGAAGATCTGAAATCAGCATGTGATTACTCGTTATTTGAAGGGCAGATTCTCAAGGGTTGGCCGGTTAAGACGATTGTCCGCGGTGAGGTAGTGATGGATAATGGCGAAATCACTGCTGAACCCGGATATGGAGTTTTCGTAACGAGGAGCGTTCCGAAAAGATAGACCTCACCTAAGAACAAACTGAACAGAGGAGATGTAAAACTATGAAAAAGATCGCGGTAATCGGTGCGGGTAATGGTGGCCAGGCCATGGGTGGACATTTGGGTTTGTGTGATTTCGAGGTTTGGATATACGATATTGATGTGGGGAAGGTAAAGGCACTCCAGGAGAAGGAAAACATTACTCTGATAGGGGAGGAGACCGGTTCGACGGGTAATATCCGTGCCACGACTAACCTGGATGAAGCAGTTAAGAATGCCGAGATTATCATGACCGTCACCCCCGCCAACGCCCACGAACATGTTGCCAGAGAGATCGCTCCATACCTCGAAGATGGGCAGATAATTGCTTGCCGTTCTGAGATACCGGGCGAAGTGGATATCTCTGGGATCAAGAGAACCGTTTTGGTGGCAACCTTTCCCGGCAAGAAAATAGATGTCTTGATGGACAAGATACACGAAATCTATCCCCAATTTAAACCGGCAAGAAATATACTCGAAACGACCTTTGGAAACGTCAATCCGGTTCTCCATACGGCGATTGCGTTGTTGAATACGGGAAGGATAGAATCAAAGCAATCGTTTCTGTTCTACTGTGAAGGTGCAACCCCTTCCATTGGGAAGTTCGAGGAGAAGCTGGATGAGGAGAGATTAGCAGTCGCCCACGATTTTGGGATCGAGGCGAGGAGCATCGG
>SMTZ1_10004853_pt1 | contig 26489 bp, 17 predicted proteins | sample DeeMarSWOR136_30_FD_25667 | JGI IMG/M metagenome (IMG submission 25667)
CCTTCTCTCTTATATAATCCGCTTGGCGCAAGAGTGACATTGCCGTCTGGTACTGCTCATTATCATAAAGGCTTCGCTCACTAAACCAGACATCAAAGCTTACCCCCAATAGCTCCAGGTCACTCTTAATTTGGTTTATCATCTTCTCCAAACCGAGCTGACCTAACTGCGATATTGCTTCCTGCTCTGGTATAGTAAGAAATCTGTCTCCCTCCTCAGCCGCAATCTCCTTAGCCAGCTCTACCATATAGCTGCCAAAGTAGCCGTCAGACGGCATCTCAGCATCAATATTCAAACACTGTTGATAGCGAGCATTGAGGGAGCGATAAAAAGCATCTACTTGATTGCCCGTATCATTAATGTAATACTCCTTCTCCACATCGTAACCAGCAGAAGCCAGGACATTACCTAAGGTACTACCCAGAATAGCACCACGACCATGCCCCACATGAAGCGGTCCGGTGGGATTAACACTAACAAATTCTACCTGAACTCGGCTGCCCTGTCCCAGGACAGCATTGCCATAGGCATTGCCAGCGGCTAGTATTGAATCTATCTGGTTGGTCAACCAGTCACTTTTAAGGGTGAAATTAATGAACCCCGGTGGCGCTACAGTAATAGTATCGATTTCAGGGCCGGGAGTGGTAAGCTCCACTATATCATTAGCAATAGTCAGAGGGCTCACTCCGACTGACCGAGCCAACTTCAAGGGAAAACTGGATGCGTAATCTCCATATTCTGGGTTCTGGGGGCGCTCTATAGTAACCTCAGGTAAGGCAATAGAGGGTAGCTTACCCATCTGCTGAGCCTCACCCGCCGCTTGTGTCAATAGTTCTATAAGCCTCTGCTTAAGCATTACTACTCCAAGCTATCCTTATGCCCAGATTATATCACAATGCTGGTTGAAGAGGGTAACCTGCATCCTTACCTGTCTGTGGGATAAAAAACAAACCTTTTTCATTGTCTCTATCTTGGTAAACTTAGTGGGTGTTAAAAGTGAACCGTAGTTAAGCTTTTAATATAAGTTGTAAAAACTGTTATTTCTCATTTCATATCTGCACTGCTAATTCTCCAAATAGCTACCATTTCAATTGGAGATACCCGATCCCAACTAGTAGGTATAAAAGTTGGTTCAAACCCCCAAATAGTATGAGAAAAATACTTATCAATTTTCTCTTTTCTGTCAGAATATTCAATTGCCAAATCTATTGCTAAATCTTTTTCCCCTTTGATTACAGCTTGGTACGAAGCATTTTTTACTACAGAAGAGGTCTTAACGACTTGATTTGGCATTATAATTGACAGACTTGTTTCAGTTTCCTCTGGCTTTTTAGTTTCAGATCCAACCTTCATACAAGGAGTTAGTTTCATAAAAGCGGGAATCTTTCCCCCATTCGTTATTTCGACCTTTATTGTCATCATATCTCTGTGCAAGTATGTGTTAATTTTAACTGGAAAAACCCAAGGTCTTGATTCTTTAGAAGCCGTCTCTATTGCGGCTTTAGCCGCTTTTATGCTGAAGACTGTACCAATAATTGCAACTATCAATGTTACTGCGAATATGGATACCATCACGATTTGAACAATTTCTAATTTTTCCATTATACCTATATACCTAGCTCCATTCACCAGCCTCCGGCCATACTCGAGCTAGCTCCTTAGCTAGAGGATGATGCCCAGACTTATCCAAGCCGGGGTCTATCTGAAATAGTTTTATTGCCTCACTTCGGGCTAGCTCTAGTAGTGCCACATCGGTAAGCCTAGCCATGCGAAGTTCAGGTAAACCACTCTGCCTGGTGCCAAAGAACTCTCCCGGACCCCGCCGACTCAAGTCCTCTCCAGCCAGTTTGAAGCCATCTTGAATCTTCTCTATTATGTCAAGTCTCTCTCTACTGACCTCTGAAGGGTTTTCGGCTAACAGTATGCAGTAGCTTTGCTCCTGTCCACGTCCCACCCGGCCACGAAACTGGTGTAACTGCGAAAGACCAAAACGGTCAGCACTTTCTATCAGCATCACCGTAGCATTAGGTACATCTATGCCTACCTCTACCACCGGAGTTGAAATCAGAATATCCAGCTCGCCAGAGCGAAAACAACGCATTATCTTATCTTTCTCACTAGCCGGCATACGCCCATGAAGCAAGCCCAGTCGTAAGTCATAGAAGACGTCATCAGATAAGCGTTCATATTCAGCTATTGCCGCCTTAGCCTGAATTGTCTCTGACTCTTCAATAAGTGGGCAGATAATAAATGCTTGGCTACCGCTAGCTACCTGACGGCGGATAAAAGCATAGGCGCTATCCCTTTGCCCTGGTTTAAGCCACTTCGTCTTTATTTCCTGTCTCCCCGGAGGAAGCTGGTCTATAACCGACAGGTCAAGGTCGCCATATAAGGTCAGGGCTAGAGTTCGTGGGATAGGTGTAGCCGTCATTACCAACACATGAGGACTAAATCCTTTTTGCCGTAGTGCTGAGCGCTGGGTAACTCCAAATCGGTGCTGCTCATCTACTACGGCGAACCCTAATCGGCAGAACTCCACTCCCTTTTGAATAAGAGCGTGGGTTCCAATAACGATATCTATATCTCCATTTACAATATCCTGCTGGAGCTTCTGTTTCTTAACCTGGTTAATGTCACCAATAAGTAGTGCCACAGTAAGAGGATGTGATACCAGACCGGAATAGCTACAGAGGTAATCTTTCCCTTCCTCTTGATGTCCTACTCTAGATAGAAGCTCGCAAATAGCCGAATGATGCTGCTCAGCCAGAATTTCAGTAGGCGCCATAAATGCTCCCTGATAGTTATTGGCAGCAGCCACTAGCAGAGCTGCCGTAGCTACTACCGTCTTGCCACTACCTACCTCACCCTGTAATAACCGGGACATCGGTATTGGTTTCTCTAAATCAGCCAGTAGCTCTTTGAGAACTCTGTGTTGAGCCGCAGTTAGTTCAAAGGGCAAAGAACTTATAAAAGCATCTAGCACTGGTGTCTCGGTACTAAAAGGGCTACCTGGCTGGTCCTCCTGCCAGTCGCGTTTCTTGTTCAGCACACCTAACTGTAGGAGAAATAGCTCATTAAAAGCCAAGCGAACCCTTGCCTTGTCCTTCAGTACTTCATTTTCTGGGAAGTGAGCCTGATTTATTGCCTCAGATAGCTCCAGAAGGTTACACCGCTCTTTCAACTCTTGTGGCAAATAATCTTCCACCTGCCACGCCCACTGGTCTATAACCCCTTTCATCAATTTTCTAACTTGGCGGGAGTGCAATCCCTGAGTGAGAGGGTAGATGGGAACCAGGCGCCCGGTGTGAATTAACTCTTTATCTTCAACAACCTCCCACTCCGGGGATTCAAACACATGTCGTCCGTTAAACAGTCTCACCTTACCACTAAGAACAATCTTAGTATTAGTAACTAGCTTCCTAGCCAAGTAGGGTTGATTAAACCATACTACCCTGATATTGCCGGTTTCATCGCCAACAATAGCCTCAGTGCTACGCCTGCCACCCAGTATAATCTCCTTAGCCTGCCACACATTTACAATAATAGTCGGCTCCTCTCCCTCAACAAGCTCAGAGATAGAACTCCTATGGCTGTAGTCAAGGTGACGATGCGGGAAGAAATAGAGCAAGTCTCGGACTGTCTTTACCCCCAACCGGTTAAACTTGGTAGCCAGGCTTGAGCTAATGCCCCTAATAGTAGTAATGGCTGAATCAATGGATTGTTTAGCTACTACACCGGGTCGTTTTGGTCTAGAAGAAAGCTTACTAACCAGCGGTATTGGCTTTGCTTTAACTATTTCCTCTTCCTTGGGCTCTGCCTCAGCTACAAAGTTAAGCACATTATTTACCCATTCTTTACGCTGCTGCTTAGTCAAGGAGGCATAATTAGGGTTAGCAAGATGAAGTTCATGAAAACGGTTTAAGAGCTGAGGGTTAGTTATCGATTCTATAGCCTGACCAGCCCAGTTGTGAAAGAAGCTATCCAAACCACCAATTACTGCTGAATCTACATAACCCCTTTTACATTCTAATTCAAGAATCTTATGCAGAGGCTCAACATTTATTGGCACGGCTTCGTCTCCATTCGTCTAGGCGAGTAGCCGCAGGCAAGAAAAACTCAATCTAGGTCTGTGTAAATAAGGTAAAGAAATTCTCTTCCTTGAGGGCTCACCTTCACCAGCGTTCTGCCCTATATTACTTATCTTTTCTCTCAAGGCTAAAACCAAGGTGCCGGGACCACCATGAACCCCTAGAGCTGGTCCTAGCCTAGTTAGGTGAATCTGCCCCTTATCAAAGATAGAAGCTATGCGCTCCCTTAGCGAACCAGCTTCATCAGGTGTAGTGCTATGGACAATAGCTAATTCTTGAATATTAAAGGCGTTCTTTGCAAAATCAAATAAACGGTCTACACCTCTGGCACGGGTGCGGGCTAGACCAACCGGTGAAAGCTCACCATTTCGCATAGTAAGCAGCGGCTTTACATTGAGTATACTGCCCAATAATGCCTTAGCCTTACCGATACGTCCTCCTAGAAGCAGGTATTTAAGTGTATCAAAAACACCAAGCAGATGTATATTGGGAATAGCCTGCCTAATCTCTTCCATTACCGCTGGCAAACTTTCTCCAGACTTGGCTAACCTAGCAGCACCCATGGCTACCATTCCCAGGCCCATAGATAGTGAACGTGAGTCTACTACCTCAATATGACATCTTGTCTGGGCTAGTTCCCTTCCCTGCAACGCTGAGTTGTAGGTGCCACTTTGGCTACTGGTGAGATGAATAGAGACTATCTCATCGGTTTCCTTTGACAACCTACTATAGACATCGGCAAAGTCGGCAGGTGTGGGCTGGGAAGTAGAGGGATGAATGGGACTCTCCACCAGCTTCCGATAAAATTCGTCCTCACTTATATCCACCCCGTCCCGGTAGACCATTTCTCCAAAGCGAAGATAGACCGGTACCACTGTAATCCCAAGCTCCTGAACTATTTGGGCGGGAAGGTCGGATGTGCTATCAGTGACAATCTTTACCGTCATTAACTAATTGCTTTCTGCCTCCAGAACGGTTACCGCCATGGCACCAGGTCCGGCATATGTTCCCACCACTGGGCTGATTGTCGACTTGTGGATACGCTCCTTGGGGAATAACGAGCTGAGTCGCTCAATTAGCTCTTCGGCATCCTCAGGGGTAGTAGCATGCTCAACTGCCAACTCCTCAATATGGGTAAAGCCTGCTACAAAATTGTATAGATAATCCATACCCGCTGAGCGAGACCGCAACTTTGTTTTTTCTGACATCTCGCCATCCTTCACGGTAAGTATTGGCTTTATGGATACCATTGCGCCTAGCAGCCCCTTTGCCTTACCGATACGCCCCCCTTTGGCTAGGTATTTAAGGGTGTCAAAAAATGCAATAAGGTGCGACCGAGGTATAGCCCCATGCACCAAATCAGTAAGCTCGTTCAGGTTTGCTCCAGCTTGGGCTGCTTTAGCCACAGCAATGACTATTAGCCCCAGACCCATCGCCACCGTCAGCGAGTCAATCACTTCAATACGGCACCCTGTCTCCACCATGCTCTTGGCGCTTAGAGCCGACTGATAGGTGCCACTAAGCTTGTTGGACAGAGTAATAACTAGAATTTCGTCAGTTTCTTTAGCCAGCTTATTATAGACATCAACGAAAGTGCCAGGAGGGGGCTGTGTTGTAGTCGGCCAGGTAGCATCATGAGTTAACCTATAATAGAATTCATCTGTGTTCATAGTAATGCGGTCAAGAAAGGATTCCTGACCAAAAGTTACGGTTAGCGGCACAACGGTAATTCCTAACCCTTCGGCTACGTCACTGGTAATATCAGATAGGCTATCAGTTACAATCTTGACTGTCATAATAAATATTCCTCCTTTTTATTCTATGGAGACAATGTAGTTGTAGTGAGGTTGACCTCCTCGAACTACATCAACCTGAAGTTGGGGGTGCTGCTCACGAATACTGGCGCTAACTTGCTCTGCCTCAACTAGCTCAGTATCCGCTCCATAGTAAATGGTAATTATTTCAGATCTCTTTAAATCTAGCTTATTCAGCATCTTATTGAGGACGTCAGCAGTATTATTACCTGCCACTAGTAAATCTCCATCCAGAAGACCAATAGCCTGTTTCTTCTTTATGGATAGACCATTTAGCTGTGTTGAGCGCACAGCTCGGGTAATTTCAATAGACTTTATTGCTGATTTTGCCTCTGTCATAAGCTGGGTGTTTGTTTCCAGGTCAGCCTCATAGTCAAAGGCTAAAAGAGCAGCCACTCCTTGGGGAATTGTTTCTGTAGGTACTACTTTAATAGATTTTGTAGTTAGAGACTGAACATGCTCAGCGGTAAGCACTACATTTTTATTATTAGGCAGAATGATAACCTTGTCTGAAACTACTAACTCTACAGCCTGCACCAAGTCCTTGGTACTGGGGTTCATTGTCTGTCCGCCAGGGACAATAGCTGCCACCCCCAGGCTAGTAAATATATCACTGAGCCCATCACCTAATACAACAGCAACTACAGCTATATCAACCGCTGGCATCCTTTCTCTCTGTATCTTTAAGAAGTCCTCGTGCTGTTCGTCCATATTCCGAATTGATACCTGATGTACAGTACCTAACGAGGTAGCATAGCGGATAATACTACCTGGGTCTAGGGTATGAATATGAACCCTAACCGCAGATTTATCACCAACTACAATCAGACACTGACCCTTATTCTCCAGTCGTATTTTCATTTTATCTGGTTTAAGCTTCTGTCCCTTAAGTAGAAACTCAGTGCAATATCCGTAGGGCACCTCCTCTACTGTCACCATTTGTGGCAACCTAGTAACCAGAGGTATATTACTAGCAATCATCTGGGGTTTGCGGAATTGCATCAGTTCTACCTCGCCCCTGAGATACCGGAGTGCTCCCTCCAGAATGGTATATAGACCTTGCCCACCAGCATCCACCACTCCAGCTTCTCTTAATACCGGCAGAAGGCTAGGGGTATTAGCTACGGACTCATTAGCGGCACTAACTGTAGCCTCCATAACTGATATCAGGTCATCGTTGCCGCTTGAAGCTTGTGCCTCAGCAGCCGATGCCGCTTCTCTAACCACAGTAAGAATAGTTCCCTCCATGGGGTTACTTAGTGCCTTATAAGCCATGGTGGATGCCTGCAGTAAGGCATCAGCCAAGTCACTGCCGATAAGCGATTCCTTCTCCGCCAAACCCTGTGCTAGTCCACGCCAAATCTGTGATAGGATTACCCCGCTATTACCCCGAGCTCCCATCAACGCACCTTTAGCCATGGCTTGAGCCACAGTGGAAGCGCCATAGTCAGGAGCCCGATATGCCTCATCAACAGACGAACGCATGGTAAGCAGCATATTAGTCCCGCAATCACCATCAGGTACAGGGAATACATTCAGGGCATCAATATCTGGTACACTCTTCTCCAACCAGGCAGTAGCTGTGGCAAACATCTCCCTCAGCTCTTGACCGGTGATTGATTCAACTTGTTTCATTCTAATCCCTTCCTTGCCAAACAGGTTTATCTATGCTAATATTGAATGGTATTTTATAATAAAGCTACTTGATAGTCAAAGGAGAAGAAATATTGAAGTGTGATTTATGTGGGAAGTCACCTCAATTTGGTCATAATGTTAGTCACTCTAAACGCCATACCAATCGTCGTTGGTTGCCTAATATTCATCCGGTTACCATTACCATAGATGGTCAATCAAAACGGCTTAACTTATGCACTAGATGCCTACGCAATCAGCATAAAGTTGCTAAAAAGCTAATTACAAGCTAGCCCGTATCTTTCCTAGGGCTTCGCTTATAGTTTGTTCTGAATTAAACACGGCTGATCCGGCTGCTAATACCCTGGCTCCGGCTCTTACTACCCTGGGGGCAACTTCAGCATTAATGCCACCATCCACTTCTAGCTCGGTATTTAAATTCTTTCTATCTAACTCAGCGCGCAATTGGGCTACCTTATCCAGCACAGCCTCAATAAAGGTCTGCCCGCCAAAACCAGGATTAACCGTTAAAAGCAGGACTAAATCAAGGGAAGGAAGAACATCCATAACCGTATCTATTGATGTGTCCGGGTTGATGGCAACTCCTGCCTTAACTCTAGCTTCCCTAATTGTCTGCACCGCTCGGTGAATATGAGGACAGGCTTCTATATGAACGGTGATAATGTCGGCTCCGGCATCAATAAACTGACTAATTTGAGATTCTGGCGCCTCAATCATAAGGTGGACATCCAGAGGCAAGTTAGTCCAAGGACGAATAGCGGCTACTACCGGAGCACCGATGGTTATTTGAGGCACAAAACGCCCATCCATAACATCTATGTGAATGTAGTCAGCGCCAGCCTTAGTTGTCTCAGCTACCTGCTCACCAAGACGGCTGAAATCAGCGGAGAGAATTGACGGGGCAAGCTTAACCTTATAGCTACTTCCCACTTTTAGAATCTCCGATTATTTCCTTGGCAGTGGCTAACGCCTGCTCTACCTGCCTCGGGGCGGTGCCACCAATGATATCCCTGTCTGCAATAGATGATTCTATTGTTATTGAGTAAACATCCTCTTCAAATAAGGGAGAATAATCCTTATACTCAGTAAGGCTAAGCTCACTAAATGATTTGACCTTCTCCATAGCGTAACTCACTAACCTAGCTACTATATCATGAGCGGTGCGGAATGCTTCTCCCTTTCTGACTAAATAGTCAGCCAGGTCAGTGGCTAGAATGTAGCCTCGCTTAACCGCCTGCCCTGTATTTTCAGCTTTAACTTTAAGTGTTTCAACCATACCAGCAAACACTTCTAGGGTAGATAGCAATGTGTCTATGGTATCAAAGAAACCCTCCTTATCTTCCTGCATATCTCTATTATAGGACAAGGGTAGACCTTTCATAGTCGTCAGCAGAGCCATAAGCTTGCCATAGACCCGCCCTGTCTTACCACGAACCAGCTCGGCGACATCAGGATTCTTCTTCTGGGGCATAATGCTGCTGCCTGTGGCATATGCCTCATCAATCTCAATAAAATCAAACTCGGCTGAGGACCACAGGATAATTTCCTCAGCCAGTCGGGAGAGGTGCATCATACACAGGCTAGCGGCTGCTTCATACTCCACCACAAAATCTCTGTCAGAGACAGCATCAATGCTATTTTGGCTTATCTCGCTAAAACTTAATTCATGAGCTAAGAATTCCCGGTCAATATGGTAGGCTACACCAGCTATAGCTCCGCTGCCTGAAGGCATGACATCAGCTCTCTTGAAGCAGTCGCTGAATCGGGCAACATCCCTCTGAAACATCTCAAAATAGGCTAAAATGTGATGGGCCAGCAACACCGGTTGTGCTGGTTGCAAATGGGTATATCCCGGCATAACCACACTTTTATTAGCTTCAGCCAGGCTAATTAAAGCCTGCTGAAATTCCCTCAGCTTTATCAAGGTGTCAGAGATTGCTTCCTTAGCAAAGAGGCGCAAATCCAGAGCCACCTGGTCATTTCTGGAACGAGCCGTATGGAGCTTGCCACCTACCTCACCTACCTTCTCCAGCAACCGGGCTTCAATATTCATATGGATGTCTTCTAATTCAGTTTTAAACTGAAATTGACCCTGCTCTATTTCCTGTCTAATAACCGCTAGTCCGTTAGTAATAGTTTCAGCTTCTTCCTGTGAAACAATACCCTGCTTTGCCAGCATCCTGGCGTGGGCAATTGACCCGGCTATATCATAGCGATATAAACGCCAATCAAATGGAATAGAGGCAGTATATTCTGTTACCATTTTATCAACACTCTTGTGAAAACGACCACGAATATGGCTCATTTTAACCCTTCCGCCTTTGTTTCTTTCTCTTTGGTATCATAATGCTTAGTGGACCCTCAGCTTTACCTAATAGCTGTACTTGTACCTGGGTTCTGACTGGCAATCCCCAAATATGGATAAAGCCGGGGGAGGCACTCTGGTCAAACTCGTCTCCCTTATCGTAGGTAGCCAGACCATAGTTATATAGTGATTTAGGTGACTTCCGCCCGACAACACTTGAGCTTCCCTTAAATAGCTTCAGTCTAACTGTTCCGGTTATATAGCACTGTGAGCTCTTTACATAGGCAGCTAAATCTTGATGGAGCGAGGTAAACCATAGACCGTTATAGATGAGGTCGGCGTATTCCTGAGCTACCTTCTGTTTAAACCGTAGTTGGTCCTTAGACAAGGTCATTGCCTCTAGAGCCTGGTGTGCTTGGAGTAGAACTATTGCCGCCGGGGCTTCGTAAATTTCTCTTGACTTTATTCCCACCAGCCTATTCTCCAAATGGTCAATCCTGCCTACCCCATGCCTGCCAGCTAGCTCATTCAGTCGTTGAATTAAGCTAACACCATCTAGTTTATGCCCATTAAAGGTAACCGGGATTCCCTTGTCAAAGCCAATCTCAACATATTCTGGTATATCGGGCGCTTCACTAGCTGACGTTGTCCAGGCAAATACCTCTTCGGGTGATTCAACCCACGGGTCTTCAAGAACTCCACACTCAATACTCCTCCCCCACAGGTTCTCATCAATGGAATACGGACTTGAAGTAGTAGCTGGTACTGTGATGTCATAACGCTGGGCATACTCAATGGTTTGTTCACGAGTCATGCCCCACTCTCGAGCCGGTGCTATAATTTTGAGAGTGGGTGACAGTGCGCTAATACTTACCTCAAACCTCACTTGGTCATTCCCCTTGCCGGTGCAACCATGTGCCACTGCTGAAGCCCCTTCCTCCACCGCAGTGTCCGCTAGCAGCTTAGCCATTAACGGACGAGACAGGGCGGTAGCTAATGGGTATTGTCCCTCATAGATAGCGTCTGCCTGTAGTGCCGGGAAAATAAAATGGTTTACAAATAACTCCTTAGCATCTGCTACCAATGCCTTCACAGCGCCAACCTTAAGCGCCTTTTGCTGAATAGCAGAAAAGTCACGCTCATTACCCACATCAATAGTAAGGGCAATAACATCCAGGTTATACTTTTCCTTCAGCCATCTGATAGCTACTGATGTATCCAATCCACCACTGTAAGCTAATACTACCTTATCTGACACTATACACCTCCATTTTAGCTAACAATAATAGACAGTGCCTTATCTAGAATGCTTAGCGCCTCATCAACCTCCTCGTTACCAATGATAAGGGGAGGCATAAAACGCAAGGCATTGGGCTTCAATTGGTTAACCAATAAACCTCTATCAAGGCAATCCATTACTAAAGACTGGGAAATATCGCTACTAAACTCCAGAGCTACCAATAACCCGTATCCCCGAACATCAGTGATGAACTGGAACTTCTGCTTAAAGCCTTTCAGCCCGTCAATAAGATAACGCCCTATTCTGCTAGCATTCCCAGCAACATCGTTGTCAAGAATAAATTTTAATGTAGCATAACCAGCAGCACAGGCTAAAGGATTACCACCAAAGGTAGAACCATGCTCCCCGGGATTGAAGACAGAGGCTCTATCCTTGGCTAAAATAGCCCCAATTGGTATGCCGCTGGCTAAACCCTTAGCCAGTGTCATAACATCAGGTTCAATGCCAAGCTGTTGGTAAGCAAAAAGTATCCCCGTTCGCCCCACACCGGTTTGAATTTCATCCAAAATAAGTAGAATACCCTTTCGGTCACACCACTCCCGCACTGCGGTTAAATAGTTATTGTCAGGCAGGTTAACTCCTCCCTCCCCCTGCACCGGTTCCAGCATCACGGCGCAGGTTAGACTGGTTGTAGCTACCTTTATAGCTTCAATACTGTTATACTCTACATTGATAAATCCACCCGGCAAGGGAATATACGGCTGCTGGAATTTAGGCTGACCGGTAGCTGCCACCATATTTAGGGTGCGCCCGTGAAAGGAACCCATCGTAGTAATAATCTCATGGGCTCCACTCAGATTGAGCTGCCCATATCGCCTGGCTAGCTTCACCGCTCCTTCATTAGCCTCAGCCCCGCTATTACAAAAAAAGACCTTATCCAAACAACTATTTTGAACCAAAAGCTCTGCCAAACGAACCTGAGGAACAGTATAGAACTGATTTGAAGCCTGAATAAGTGTATGTACCTGCTCCACTACTGCTTCTACAACCACCGGGTGACAGTGTCCCAAACTATTAACCGCCCAGCCACCAACAAAGTCCAGATACTCCCGTCCATCCTCATCCCATACCCGCGCCCCCTGCCCCCTAACCAGGGTTATAGGTAAGCGCTCTACAGTGCTCATATAGTATTTATGCTCAAGCTCCTGCCAGTAGCTCATTTTCATACCCTATTGTGAGATTATTTATTAGAAGAGGCTTTGCCCCTTCAATCTACCATTGATAAACGCTGTATTGTCGTGCCGCCACTGCCTCCCTCAATCTCCCTAAGCAAGGTATGTGGCTGCGTGCCATCTATGATGCGGGTAGTTGAAGTGGTAGATAAAGCCCTTAAGCAGGCTCTAATCTTAGGAATCATACCCCCTGAAACCACACCCGAAGCCACTAAGGCTTCAAGTTCATTAGGCGATAGCTTAGGCAGCAATTTACCTGAGGCGTCACAGATACCAACCACATCGGTTAGAAAGATAAGCCTTTCGGCACCAATAGCGGCAGCAATTTCACCAGCCACCGGGTCACCGTTAATATTAAGAATCGGTGGAGCTTTGTCTGGTCTATCAAATGAGTGGAGGCTTACCGGAGCCACCACCGGAATATAGCCTGACTGTAATAGTGCCTCCAATAGAGCAGAGTCTACCTTCACTACGGTTCCCATATAGCCCATCTGGTCGCTCTTAATCCTACCTTTAATAAGACCTCCATCCACGCCGCTAATACCCACTGCCCGTCCACCTAAGGTATTGATTGAAGCTACAATTTCCTTATTGACTAAGCCACCTAGTACTGCGGTTACCATCTCCAGCATTGTCTTATCGGTTACTCGCTCACCATCAACAAATCTGGTGGAAATCCCTTGTCGTGAAAGCCACTCAGTAACTACTTTAGCCCCGCCATGCACTATAATCAGTAGTCGACCCTGCTGCTGAAGCTCAACTATATCCTCAATAGTAGTGTCATGGCTACCAAAGATAGCACCACCAAGTTTAACCACGATAACTTTATCCAATTTAACCTCTACCTCTCACAATAACAATAAGATTGTTCATTACCCCTATCCTCCCCTTATTAAGGGAAAGGGGAAAGAGAATTCCTTTTAGAAGAACGCTCCTTTAAAATTCTCTTAACTGCTATAGATTAAGTCGTGTATTGACTGTTAATAGTTACATATTCCTCAGACAGGTCACAACCCCAGGCGGTGGCAGTAGCTGTGCCCAGATTAAGCTGCAAAGTTATTGATACCTCACTACTACGAAATACTGCTACTACCTTCTCCCTGTCAAAGGGTAATTGATGACCAGCTTTAACCAGGCTGATATTACCTATATAAAGGTCAATCTTTGATTGCCCCAGCCACACTAGGCGCCCCCTTAACGGTAACTTCCATAAGCTTACTAGCTCCCTCACCATCACTGGCAATGCATTTAGCCAGATAAATACAAACTTGGTCAAGCGCTTCCTGAAAGGCACTAGCTTGGTCTGAATCTTGCTCAATCACTCTATTCCCTGCCAGTCCGTTAGCCATTATCAGCACCATATCATTGGGGCTGGTATCACCATCAATTGATACCATATTAAAGGAATCATCCGCTGCCTTTCGTAGTGCAAGTCTTAGGAAATCTATATCTATGGTAGCATCGGTAGTTAAGAAGCAAAGTAAAGTAGCTAAATTAGGGTGAATCATTCCCGACCCCTTAGCTATACCTCCAATGGTAAATTCGCTGTCACCAATCCTTACATCTACTGCTGCTTTTTTGGGAATAGTATCAGTAGTCATCATAGCCCTTGCCAGTTCGTTACCGCCCTCTCGCGAAAGAACAATTTGTCCTATACCAGCTCTTATCATATTCATCGGTAACGGTTGACCAATCATCCCGGTGCTAGCTACTAGAACATCCTCGGGTGATAGCCCTATATTCCAAGCTGCCAACTCTGCCATCTCAATGGCATCGCTAAGACCCTGCTCACCATTACAGGCATTAGCGCAGCCACTATTTACCACTATGGCTGCCGCTCTCCCCGACTGCAACCGCTGCTGACACAGAACTATCGGGGCTGCCTTAATCCTATTGGTGGTAAACAGAGCTGCAGCCTTACATGGTGCCTCAGAAAACAGTATACCGAGGTCTAAGGCATTATCAGCTTCTTTCTTTATCCCAGCGTATGTAGCCCCAGCGTGAAGTCCTCGAGGGGAGGTAATACTGCCCCCGGTAATAAACTTAATTTTAGCTTCCATCACCAAAACTATATCATACTGAACATAACTAAGGCAATTTGATTGATTATCTACCTTATCCAACTAAAGCACGCATAATATTGTCTGATTTTCCTGGAAACCACCGTAATTTACCCCAAATATTAAGATTTTCGGGGATCTCGATTTTACCCTCCTCTCGTCATTTCTAAAGTGTGCCTAAGCTCTGAGTAAAGCATAGGAGAAGCGACGAAGCAATCCTCAGAAATGCCCCGAATGACCACGCTTTCATTCGCAATGACATTCCCTTTCATCTTTGCGAGTCCTTCAAAGGAACTCATAAGTATTAAATATATGTTTTTGCAACTAGTGGAGCGTCTTGATAAGGATCTTGAAATTATTTTAGGGCAAATTAATAAATAGCTTAATCTTAAGGTTCAGTACCTCCTACCCCTCTCTTGCCTTCTGTTGGAGTTCGTAGAGTTTGGTGATGAACTGGTTACATCATCCAGTTTGCAATCTAGGACTGATACAGGTAAACTAACTTCTAACCCATGAAGATTGTGCGTTTTGCCATTGATAATAAGGTCAGGTATGGCATACTAAAAGGCGAATCTATCCAGGCTATTGAAGACAAGCCTTACCGTGGCATCAAACCCTCTGATTGTTACTATCAACTAAGCGAGGTTAAACTCTTACCTCCATGCACACCCTCCAAGATAGTGGCTATAGGGCTTAATTACCATAGCCATGCTAAGGAAGTTAATGCCCGCGTCCCCAACGCCCCCTTGATATTCCTCAAACCATCAACAGCATTAATAGGACCAGGCGATAATATTGTTTATCCTTCGACCTCACATAAAGTTGACTATGAAGGCGAGCTAGGAGTAGTGATAAAGAAACCAGTTTGGAAGGTATCAGTAGAAGATGCACTTGACTATGTCTTGGGCTATACCTGCTTTAATGATGTTACTGCCCGCGACCTACAATACCACGATAAGCAGTGGACTAGAGCCAAGAGTTTTAATACTTTCGCTGCTGCGGGACCGTGTATTGAGACAGAACTCGACCCGGGAAATTTTGTTGTTGAAACATACTTAAGTGGAGAGCTTAAACAGAAAGGTAACACTAGCGACCTTATCTACTCCGTCCCAGAGCTGATAGACTTTATCTCTCATGTCATGACCCTGTTACCGGGTGATATTATCGCTACCGGCACACCCAGCGGTATTGGTCCAATGTATCCTGGCGATACAGTGGAGATAAAAATAGAGACGATAGGCACACTAAGAAATTATGTAGTTGGTGACAGCAAGTAGCCTAATTACCCCTCCATTGCCTTCTTTTGCAGTTCGTACAGTTTGGTGATTGCTTCTAGTGGGGTGAGTGAGTCTATATCCAGTTTTTCAAACTCCTCTATAAGCGGTGACTTTTTTCCTAAAAGTGATAGCTGTAGTGGTATTGCTTCTTTTGGTCGGCGATCCTTGGGCGAGCGCCTAGTCAAATCCTTTCGGCTACCCTCCTCCAGTTCCTCTAGTACCTCCTGGGCACGATGCACCACTGATTTGGGTAGTCCAGCCAGTTTAGCCACATGGATTCCATAGCTCTTATCTACTCCACCGGGCATAATCTTGTACAAAAAGGTAACTTCGCCACCCTCTTCAGTTACAGCCACATTGTAGTTTCTCACCCGGGGTAGAAAACCAGCTAGCTCCACCATCTCATGATAATGAGTAGCAAACAGAGTCTTAGCTCCCAGTCCGGGATAACTATGGATATACTCGGCAACGGCTCTGGCGATAGACAGCCCATCATAGGTGCTAGTGCCTCTCCCAATCTCATCGAGTATAATTAGCGAACGTGGTGTAGCGTTATTTAGAATATTGGCTGTCTCTACCATCTCCACCATAAATGTAGATTGACCGGCAGCTAAATCCTCCCTGGCACCAACTCTGGTAAAGATACGGTCAACCAAGCCAATGGTAGCTGAGTCGGCGGGAACAAAGCTGCCTATCTGAGCTAGAAGCACAATTAAGGCTACTTGTCTTAAGTAAGTTGACTTGCCTGACATATTGGGACCGGTAAGAACAATAAGCTGGGCATCATCATTGGATAAGTATGTATCATTGTGTACAAAGCCAGTATCAATCAAGCTTCTCTCTATTACTGGATGCCGTCCTTTGTTAATGGTCACTTTATTATCTGTTTTCAGCTCAGGTCGGATATAGCTATAGCGAACCGCCACCTCAGCCATGCTGGAGAAGACATCTATATTAGCCATAGCATTAGACACATCTAAAATGCGTTCGCTATCGGCTCCTATCTGATGACATACCTGACGAAAGAGAGCAGCCTCAAGCTCACTGAGCCTTTCGTTTGCATTTAAAATCAACGACTCGTATTCTTTCAGCTCAGGAGTAAAAAATCGCTCACCACCGACCAGTGTCTGTTTTCTAATGTATTCTTGAGGCACTTGAGATAAATTTGATTTAGATACCTCAATATAGTAGCCGAAGACCTTATTATAACCTACCTTTAGCGATTTTATCCCGGTTTTTTCTCGTTCCTGGCTCTCCAGATTAGCCAGGTATTGCTTGGCATTTTTAGATGTCTGGCGAAGGCTATCCAGTTCCTCAGAAAAACCCTGCTTGATGACACCGCCTTCATCAAAACCAGATGCCTGCTCGGCTATAGCTTCAGCAATCAAATCAACCACATCCGTGCAGGACTTCAACTCTTCCCTGAGCCATACTATTGAGTTATCGTCCCCAAGCATCTTCCTCAGCTCAGGTATTACCTCCACGCTACGGCGTAAGGTAACTAGCTCACTGGGTAGAGCAATACTACTCTTTACCCTATTTATCAGCCGTTCAAGGTCAGCCACTTCACCCAGCAAAGAGATAATCTGATTACGAACCAGCGTATTATCATAAAACCAGCTGATAGCATCTTGTCTTTTAACCAATTCCGTTATGTCAAGAAGGGGCTGACCTAGCCATCGTTTTACTAACCTTCCCCCCATAGCTGTCTTGGTTAGGTCAATAATCGACAATAGTGAGCCACCAATCGTTCCCGAATGACTGGTTCGGAAAAGTTCCAGGTTTCTCTGAGTCTGTTCGTCAAGCGCCATAAATGAGCTAGTGGAATAGGTAGAAAGTCGTGTTAGTTGTCCTAGAACCCCCTTCTGTGTTTCCTCAATATAGTGAATAATAGCACCGACAGCTCTTACCGCCAGGGGTAGATTACCACATCCATAGCCGTCAAGGGTAGTTACGCCAAAATGGTCAAGCACTGTCTTTTGGGCTATCTCCATCTCAAACCAGTAATCATCAAGGCGGGTTACCGGGGCAGCTAAGTATAAGCCAGATAATTCCGAGCTACTAGAAGCAATAATCTCCGAGGGATTAAGACGCTCCAGTTCGGGAACAGCCCGCTGAAGAGAGACCTGAGTAGTATCAAATTCGCTGGTTGTTATGTCTACATAGGCTATTCCCACAGCCTCTTCACCCATAACCAGGCTGGCTAAATAATTATTAGTCTTACTATCAAGGAGGCTAGACTCAACCACTGTGCCCGGTGTTACCAGGCGGATAACTTCACGCTCCACTAGCCCTTTTGTCTCACCAGGCTTGGTCACCTGCTCACAGATAGCCACCTTATAACTACGACTAATTAGTCTCGCCAGATAGTTATCCAGGGCATGATAGGGGATGCCAGCCATAGGTACACGATGCCCCTTGCCCATCTCCCTTGAGGTCAAGGTAATCTCTAGCTCACGGGAGGTAAGCTTGGCATCATCATCAAAGGTCTCGTAGAAATCACCCAACCGAAAGAAGACAATAGCCTGAGGATACTTGTGCTTAATCCTGAGATATTGTTGCCGGATAGGGGTTAAGCCTTCTCTCATAGTAGTCTATTCTACTAGAATTTGTGGCTAAAAGAAAAGGGTTAGTATATGAGGTTATTTAAAAGCCAAGCTCCTACGAGTGGAGAGTAGGAACAAAGTGTAGTTATAACTTCGGAGAGGAAACTGTTGGTTCGTCTCTTTGCTTTGCTAACTCCCTCTGGTATGCTTTCCACCCAGGACACCACTTAGTATGCCATCGCCAAATCTTACTGATTATTGAGTTAGGTTTTCTTTCTGCATAGTTACGGAGTTTACAGCTTTCACAGTTTGAAGTCATCTTCTTACCACCTTCCTTTGTATAATCCAGGGTCGGTGAAATATTTTATTGATTCTAATATTACCACATCAGTATAGAACTGACAATAAAATAGAGATAGACTCCTGTGCGTGTGGCTACTATAGTATTTCGTAGTGGCTATCCATTCAAGATAAACTTTAGGGGAATAATAATAAAGTCGTTTATCTACCCCGAAATGACTTGTTTCGGGGGCTACCTCAACCCCTTCTTCCGTGAAATCCTGAACACTAATTTTTAAATACCAAAAAAACCTTATGGACGGTTGTCCTCCAGCAAATTATTAAAATAGTCTGTCAAGCTGAGTGAGTATAGCAACCGAAGAATCTCTTCGAGCATATAAGAGGAGGTTCCACGTCCTTCCACCGAAGGACTCGGAATGACACAATATTAGAAACAGTCTATTTTCGGTGAAAATCAAAAATACAAATCTCTAAAGTTTAGGATTTATGGTTTTATTGAAGAGGGGCTTTGACCGCCTTAAGCAATCTTAATAATATAGAACTGAGAATTCTATCCCTTAAAATACTCATCTATAGATACGGCGGCACGTTTGGCGGCGCCCATAGCACTAATTACGGTAGCGGAACCAGTAGCTATATCACCACCAGCCCAAACACAAGGCTTCTTCGTCTCACCGGTAACTTCATCGGCTACCACAACACCCCGCTTACCGATTTCCAGACCTTCAGCAGTTTGGGCAATAACAGGATTAGGCGTAGTGCCTAGAGCCACTATCACCACATCTACATCAATAATAAACTCACTCCCCGGCTTAGCAATGGGGCGACGCCGGCCACTATCATCAGGCTCCCCCAGTTCCATCTCATAGCACTCCATACCAAGTACCCAGTTCTGTTCATCGCCCAAGAACTGCTTGGGATTGGTTAATAGCTTAAACTCAATACCCTCCGCCTTGGCATTCTCTACTTCTTCCCGGCGGGCTGGCATTTCTACTTCTGAGCGCCGATAGACAATATAAACCTCCTCGGCGCCAAGCCTGAGAGCGCACCTAGCTGAATCCATAGCCACATTACCACCACCAATCACCGCCACCCTTTTACCCACCTTCACTGGGGTATCATATTCAGGAAACTTATATGCCTTCATCAGATTAACTCGGGTTAAGAACTCGTTTGCCGAATAGATGCCATTAAGGTTCTCACCAGGGATATTCATAAACATCGGTAAGCCAGCACCAGTGCCCAGAAAAACAGCCTGGTAACCATTGTTTAGTAACTCGTCGATAGTAAACAATTTACCTATTAGTGAATCTAATTCAAGTTTCACCCCTAAAGAAGTAACATATTCAACCTCAGCCTGGACAATATTTTTAGGTAACCTGAACTCAGGGATACCATACATTAATACCCCACCAGCCACATGTAGCGCTTCAAAAATGGTAACACTGTATCCAAGCTTAGCCAAATCAGCCGCCACTGTTAGTCCAGCTGGTCCTGAGCCGACCACTGCTACCTGTTTGCCGTTTGGCTTGGGCTGGACTATCGGTGGGTTTAATGACTGCATATGAGCCCGCTCCCAATCAGCCACATAACGCTCCAAACGACCGATAGCCATAGGCGCTCCCTTCTTAGCCAGAGAGCAAGTAGCTTCACACTGCGTCTCTTGAGGGCAGACCCGCCCGCAGATACCGGGCAGACTATTTTTATCTTTGAGGATTCTTACTGCGTCAGGCATATCACCATCGCAGATAGCCTTGATAAAACCAGGGATGTCCACCCATACCGGACAGCCATCAACACAAGAGCGCTTGGGGCATTGGATGCAGCGGCTTGCCTCGGCTTGAGCTTGCTCATCACTATAACCTAAAGCAACCTCATTAAAATTATTACTGCGTGTCTTGGGGTCTTGCCTTGGCATCGGCTCTCGGTTCAAGTTAAGTTTTGGCATATACTTACCCCGGACTTCTATTCAGGAAAGGATGCCATGTTGAGACTGCCACTGCTCAAAGGAACGCTTCTCTTCATCAATGTAGATACGCTGGCGGGCAAAGAGCAAATCCCAGTCTACCTGATGCCCATCAAAATCAGGGCCATCAACACAAGTAAATTTGGTCTCATCACCTACAGATACCCGGCAGCATCCACACATACCGGTACCATCAACCATTATCGGATTCAAGCTAACAATAGTCTTAACCCCAAAAGGCTGTGTGGTTTTGGCACAGAATTTCATCATAATGCTTGGTCCAATAGCAATAACCCGGTCAACTCTTTCGCCGGTTTCAAGCAACTCCTTCAGCGGCTCAGTTACCATCCCTTTCCGAGCATAAGACCCATCATCAGTAGTAACTATTAGCTGGTCACTGACACGGTGCAACTCTTCTTCCCAAAAGATAAGGCTTCTGTTCCGTGCCCCCATGATTGAAATAACCCGGTTCCCTTCTTTCTTCATTGCCCGAGCGATAGGCATTATGGTAGCAACAGCAAATCCCCCGGCAACACAGACTACCGTTCCAAACTTATCAATATGGGTAGGTAAACCTAGTGGTCCCACTAAATTAGCAATAAAATCGCCGTCTTCGAGTAAAGCTAGCCGGTGAGTGGTCGTCCCCACTTCCATAAAAACGATGGTGACACTACCCTCTTCCTCATCCCAGTCAGCAATGGTCAATGGAATACGCTCACCCTTTTCATCAATCCTAATAACGACGAATTGTCCTGGTTGAGCCTTCTTAGCCACATTCGGTGCCGCAACTTTGAACAGATGGATATTGGGCACCAGGTCTTGTTTTAGCAGAATCTTGTACACCTACTTCTAATGAGTCCTCTCAACCCTCACTGCGCATACTTTGAACTCAGGTATCTTTGAAACAGGGTCAAATACTGGATTAGTAAGCAGGTTAGCCGAGCTTTCGGCGAAATGGAAGGTCAAGAAAACTACCCCCGCCGGTGACACCTCGGTTATCTTGGCTTTAGCCACTATTTCTCCCCGTCGAGAAACGACCTTTACCATCTCACCATCAACGATGCCTAAAGCTGAGGCATCACTGGGGTTTATCTCCAGTGGTCCTTCCTCTAGGAGTATATTAAGCCCCTTTACCTTCCGGGTCATGGTACCAGTGTGAAAGTGAAATAGACTGCGCCCTGTGGTCAGGATAAGGGGATATTCATCATCAGGGAGTTCCTTAGGCGGCTTATACTCCAGGGGTACAAAGTGTCCCTTCCCCCTTGCGAACCGCTCAGTGTGAAGAATAGGAGTCCCTGGATGCTCTTGAGTAGGGCAGGGCCACTGTAAACCACCGTTCTCCAAGCGGTTGTAGGAGATACCGCCGTAGCTTGGTGTAAGACTAGCAATCTCATCCATAATTTGAGACGGAGTCTCAAATTCAAAGCCCTTAGCACTCATTCTCTGGGCAATCTGACAGGTAATCCACCAGTCAGGTTTGGAATCACCTACAGGTTCAATCGCTTTCCTTACCCTCTGCACTCTCCGCTCGGTGTTGGTAAAAGTACCGTCCTTTTCAGCAAAGGTTGCCGTTGGCAGGACAACATCAGCCATCTGAGCTGTTTCAGAGAGGAAAAAATCCTGTACTACCAAGAATTCCAGTGCTTTTATAGACTCCTTAATATGGTTGATGTCAGGATCACTCAACACCGGGTTTTCTCCAATAAGGTAGACTGCCTTTATTTGTCCCTTACTGATAGCCTCAAACATATCAGTGAGGGTCAGCCCTGGAGAGGGATTCAGGCTGCATCCCCAGGCAGTCTCAAATTTCTCTCTGATAGTCGGGTCAGCTACTGCTTGATATCCGGGATATACATTGGGCAGGGCACCAAGGTCGCAGGCACCCTGAACGTTGTTCTGACCTCGTAAAGGATTAACGCCCGTCGATGGCTTGCCTATATTCCCGGTGAGCATCGCCAGGTTAGCCGTAGCTATTACATTATCAGTCCCATGGGAGTGCTGAGTAATGCCCATAGCATAGAGAAGGGTAGAAGGTTTATTCGTGGCATATATCAGAGCGGCTTCAACTATCTGATTCTTAGGCACCCCGGTAATCCGCTCCACAGTATCCAGGTCAAAGTCTTTAAGTGACTCTTTAAAGGTATCAAAGTTCTCACAACGTTCCTCTATAAAGGTTGAGTCAAGCAGTCCTTCATCCACTATAACATTCATCATCCCCATAAGCAGTGCGACATCGGTACCAGGGTTATGCCGTAACCATAAGTCAGCCCAACGAACCAAGTCAATCTCACGGGGGTTAGCCACAATTAGCTTTGCCCCTTTATCCACTGCTTTCTTTATCTCCAGCCCAATAACTGGGTGACCCTCGGTAGTGTTGGTACCAATAGCCAGAATACAGCCAGCATCACGAATCTCATGCACAGAATTAGTCATGGCTCCGCTGCCAAGCGTTGTGACCAGACCGGCCACAGTGGGAGCATGTCAGAGACGGGCACAGTGGTCTAGATTGTTGGTACCCAATACTGCTCGGGTAAACTTCTGGGCAACATAGTTATCCTCGTTGGTGCACTTGGCTGATGAGATTACAGCTATCTCATTATTCTCTTTATATTTGCCTAGTTTGCTGGCAATCATGTCTAGCGCCTCATCCCATGTTGCATCCTCAAAGTTCCCGTTACGCCTTATCATGGGGTTAGTTAAGCGCTCTGGGTGATGAACGAATTCAGCAATGCCAAATCGGCCTTTTACGCAAGCTTGCCCCTGATTTATGGTACCATCTCTTTTCGGATTAACCCTGATTACCCTGCCTCTTTTAACTTCAAGCTCTAACTGACAGCCAACCCCACAGTAGGGACAAGTGGTGACTACCTGATACTCAGCTACGCCCTCCCACCTACTAGTTCGCTCCATCAGCGCTCCAGTGGGGCAAATATCAACACAGGCTCCACAAAACTGGCATTCCGATTCCTTTAAAGACCAACCAAAGGCAGTTCCAATTAAAGCATCACTACCTCGGTAGGTAAAAGCTATTGCTCCTCTTCCCCTTACTTCCTGACACACTCTAACACACCGTCCACACAGAATACATAAATTATAATCACGGTCAAAGAAGGGGTCTCCCCTCTCTATTGGTAGCTCTTTAGAATATGCGTAGGGTAGTGTTACTTCCTCTACCCCTAGGGAGTCGGCTACATCCTGCAACTCACAATGCCCGTTCCTGGGACAAATTACACAGCGCTCGGTTACTGACACATTGCGTAAACATATATCAAAGGGTTGACATCGCTCTTTGCGATTACAGGTAATACAAAAATTGGGGTGCTCAGTTAATATAAGTTCAAAAATGTCTCGTCTTAACTCGTGAATCTGCGGTGTATTCGTCTTTACCACCATCCCATCACTAGCTGGTGTCGTGCATGAAGTAGGGAAACCCTTAACATTCTCAATCTCTACTATACATAGACGACAGGCACCATAGGGAGTTAAATCAGGGTGGTAACAGAGCGTTGGTATGTCTATTCCCGCTTCTTTGGCTGCTTCTAATACCGTCATACCTTCTTTTGCTTTAACTTCTTGACCATCAATGATTAAGGTAATCTCATTCATCTGTCTATATATCCTTTAGACAATTATTATTCATACCCGTTGCCTCAGTGCTCTTCTAAATCACACCTCAGACAGCGTTTTGCTTCCTCAATTGCTTTTTCTTCATTAAAGCCAAGCTCTACCTGAGCAAAACCTTTTAACCTTTCATCAAGTGGCAGCATATTCATCGGTGGACGATATTTCTCTCCCTCAACCTCCTCAATATCAAAGGCTGCCACCTCCTCTTCAGGTGGTGCCAGCACTTCATCTATGTCTCCACCACCACCAAGATACTTGTCTATAGAAATAGCTGCTTGCCGACCGGCAGCAATTGCCTCTATCACTGATGCCGGTCCTGTTACCACATCACCGCCAGCGTACACCCCCTCCCTTGATGTAACCAGGGTATCAGCATCAACCTCAAGTCTACCTCCTCTTCCTACTGATAACATATATCTATCAGGCACTTCAGGCTGCTCACCTATAGCCTTTATCATCAGGTCATACTCGTCGGTAAACTCGCTGCCCTCTATTGGTACAGGTCTCCGTCTACCGCTTGCATCTATCTTACCTAACTCCATCTGTATAAACTCTATCTTTAACTTGCCATTTACACTCATAGCCCTAACCGGCGCTGCCAAATAAAGTATTTTTACCCCCTCCCTAAGCGCCTCTTCTATCTCTTCATCACTAGCTGGCATCTCAGCGCGAGTACGACGATAGACAATACTTACCTCTTTAGCTCCAAGACGAAGGGCAGTCCGTGACGCATCTATAGCTACATTACCTCCGCCTATCACTACTACCTTGTCCCCCACATCTACCTTCTTACCCAGGTTGACTTCCCTGAGAAGATCTGTACCATCTACTACACCAACAGTAGTTTCTCCCTCTATACCCATATTCATACCTAAATGGGCACCTACACCAACAAAAATAGCACTATAACCTTGCTTAAATAGCTCATCTAATGACTCTACCTTGCTATTTACCTTTATCTCTACCCCAACGTTCTCGATTTCCTTTATCTCATTATCCAAGACTTCCCCAGGTAGTCGGTATCGTGGTATTCCTACCCTCATCATACCACCGGCTACTGGTAAAGCTTCAAATACCATTACCTCATGCCCCAGTTTGGCTAAGTAGTATCCAGCTGTTAGTCCCGCTGGACCTGAACCTACTATGGCTACCTTCTTCCCTGTAGGAGGAGCAATCTTTGAGTTCTGTTTCCATAATCCAGTATCATGCTCGGCAGCAAAGCATTTTAGTGCCCTTATTCCCAGGGCTTCATCTAATTGATCACGCCGACATCTAGCCTCACAAAGATGTAAGCAAACATAGCCAAGCACCGCTGGGAAGGGGACCTTTTCCCGAACTACAGCTAACGCCTCATCATATTTACCGTCAGCAATTAGCCGAATGTAACGGGGGATTTCTATCCTCGCTGGACAGGTATTCTGACAAGGAGACTTGACCAGCTCCTTGCATGCTGACGCTCGGCAGTAGTGCTTATTTATGTGTTCCTCATACTCCTCCCTGAAGTAACGAATTGTAGTTAGAACAGGGTTGGGAGCTGTCTGCCCCAAGGCGCATAAGGAGCCAGATTTAACTACCTGGGCTAATTTCTCAAGGCGTTCAATATCACCTGACTGCCCCTCTCCCCGGGTAATACGCTCCAGAATGTCTAGCATCTGTCTAGTGCCTACCCGGCAGGGAACACACTTACCACAACTCTCTGCCTGAGTGAAGGCTAAGAAATACCTGGCTAAATCAACCATGCAGGTATCTTCATCAGCAACCACCATTCCCCCAGAACCCATTATGGAACCAGCCTCGGCTAAGGATTCATAGTCTACCGGCAAGTCTAACATGCTGGCTGGCAGGCAACCACCTGACGGACCCCCGGTTTGCACTGCCTTAAAACGCCTATCCCTAATAATTCCCCCGCCAATCTCATAAATAATGTCAGCCAATGAAATACCCATAGGCACTTCAATCAAACCAGAATTACGAGTCTTACCGGTTAAGGCAAATACGACGGTACCCTTACTGGTATCGGTGCCAACACTACTATACCATTCAGCACCCTTAGCAATAATTACCGGCACAGTAGCTAAGCTTTTTACATTATTGATATTAGTCGGTTTACCCCATAAGCCGGATACTGCTGGAAAAGGAGGACGAGACCGAGGCATTCCCCTCTTGCCCTCAATAGACATCATCAGGGCAGTTTCCTCCCCACAAACAAAGGCACCAGCACCTTCCTTTATTTCTATTTGAAAATTAAAGCCAGAACCGAGTATGTTATCACCCAGTAAGCCACGCTCTACCGTCTGCTTTAAGGCGATCTCTAGTCGCTCTATAGCTAGTGGATATTCTGCTCGACAATAGATGTAGCCATGAGTTGCCCCCATGGCATAGGC
>SMTZ1_10002893_pt1 | contig 26485 bp, 25 predicted proteins | sample DeeMarSWOR136_30_FD_25667 | JGI IMG/M metagenome (IMG submission 25667)
TTGAAACCAGATTCAAGATTAGAGGGGAAAAGACAAAGATTGTGACCTTTGGAGATGGAGATGTTGAAGCTCCATTCGGGCTTTTTGATGGAAAAAGAGCGACACTAAATAAAATAGAACTTAAGTATCCAGATGGCAAAGTGTATAAGACGACAAGTAAAGACCTGGTTGAGGATGTGCTCGAAGGAACCATTCTCTTCCAGCAAGCTGGGGGAGGAGGGGGATACGGAAATCCTTATCTCAGACATCCAGCTCAAGTTGCCCGAGAAGCAAAGAACGGAATTATAAGCGTAAAGAAGGCAAAAGAAGATTATGGAATTGTTATAGACCCTGATACATTTGAGGTGGATCTTAAAGAAACAGAGAAACTGAGAAGGAAAAAGAAATGAGGTTGATTTCTTGTTTCTAATTCTGCTCTTTCTAAAGAATTGAGGTGTAAGGAAAAATGTTGACCATAGTATATCCATATTACAACAGTATTAAAGCCGTCGAAATTCAAATAGATAACTGGTCTCAATACCCGATCGAGTTGATGAAGAAGCTGCATTTTATCATGATTGATGATTGTTCCAACAGCAAAGCTGATTTAGCCATCAACTGGAACCAGCCTGGCGCAAAGAACCTGGGATTCAAATTTTCCAAAACAGATTGGGTTTTTACTTCTGATATCGATCACGTTCTTCAGCCGGAAATGTGCGAAAAGCTAATAGAACTCAAGAAGGATAAAAAGACTGTCTATTACTTCTCGCGGTTAACAGATAAAGGAGAAAGCAGAGATTCTCATCCTAATTCATTTTTGATCCATAAAGATGTTTTTTGGGAACTAGGCGGCTACGACGAAGATTTTTGCGGACACTATGGCTACGATGACATCCTGCTGAGGACAATGATACAATCGCACTGCAAAACTGAGCACCTTAATTCTGTTCATTTAATTAATCATCCTTCTCTTTGTAGCTCAGATTTAGACAGGAACAGAAGAAAAAACAAAAGATTGCTAAAGAGGAAGAAAAAACAACTACAAAAAGGTAAATACCAGAACAAAAGAATACTGAGATTCAACTGGGAAGTAGCAAAAAATTTAAACACAGCCTCTTAGGTATATATTAGTTAGGGAACCAGTTTGTTAAAATCTAACAAATGATGGAGAAAATTATCGTGACCCGAAGAATTAAATTCCAATCTGTAATCGGCTTGTTGCTGTTTTTCACGTTAGTTTTTGCTTTAGAGATCAAGAGTTTTGCAGACGACTTCAATCCTCGACATCTATATTTAGGTTTGGATTCGGTTCCCTATTCGATATTTGTAGAGGCTCAGGAGAGGGGGCTTTTCAAAGATTTTCGTTCCCCATCAAGAGTGATTGCGCCCTTTCCTGCTTTATCCAATTATGCCTGGGCAGTGATAATGAATACAGAAAAAGTGGAAAGCTATCAGGCTAAATACTATCATTTTGGCCTTAATAAAATCGTTGGACGATTAATGCACGAGGTCGGGAAGCCTACCTATCCCAATCAATTTGATTTCAGTGACGATAGAGTTATAAAAAAAATTATAGCCTATATTACAGGCGGTGGTTCTGTTAAGGGCGAAATGAAGCATCTTGGTGATAGAGTTCTTAGTTCAAATCAACCGCGATTGTTTTTCGCTTTAATAGGGACGTCCGACATAGTTGCTCATATGAAGGGAGCCAAGGGTCTTCATAAGCTTCTTAAGATTGTGGATCGAGAACTCGTTCGTATCCGCGAAGAACACTTTAAAAAATTCAAGGAACCCTTGGTCGTCACTATAGTTTCTGATCATGGTAACACTTTGAAAAGCGGGAAAATCATCAGCGTAAAAAAAGTATTGAAAGGAAATAATTTTAACCTTACTAAAGAGCTTAAAGGTCCCAATGATGTTATCTATCATAGCAGTGGAATATTGTCTGTAGCCAATTTTTTTATTCAGGATACTCGAAAAATCGAATTAGCCCACACCCTTGCGACTCAACCCTGGTCAGATGTGGTTGTAACTTTTGACAGAGAAAAAGGCGTCTTTCTCGTGATATCTCAAAAAGGGACTTTGGCCTTTGAATATTGCGAAGAGAAAAACGAGTTCAGAATTAACAACCTCGTCGGCGAAGATCGTTTAGAATTGGTTCCACATCTTCCTTTGGGGAAATGGATTCCTCAATCCCAAATTTTGGAAGCTTCGGTTAAAACTGGCTATCCTGATAGTCTGATGCGAATCCTAACGGGGATCACCCATCGACGTGTTAATCATCCTGCATCTGTCATAGTTAGCCTTAAGCCGGGCTACGAAAGTGGAAGCAAATTTATGAAATTCTTGTCAATATTTAAAGGGCGATCTGGAACTCATGGGGCCTTAGCGGCCCTCGAATCTATTGGCATTATCTCTTCTACAGATTATGAGTTTCCTGAATGGGTTCCGGCGCGTGAAGTTCACAAATTGATTGAAGGGTACGATTTTGGGGAGCGATTCGAAGCAATGACATTGATTTGGACAGAAAATGGAAATTGTAAAATGCGTCTTGGACAACCCCTCTTGGATATTCCTGATATTGCCTCGGTTCAGTTTATTATACAGGTTTTTGATCAAAAAAGGAGTCGTTTTTCGAGGCCGTATGATCTCTATAAGATGAAACTTCCTTCGGGGTACATTCAAGCTTCCTCTCTCGGCGAGCCCCGATTCTTCGACGCCATTTTACCCAAAGCTCCAAAGCAAGAGGTTTTGTTTCAACTACAGGCCCGAGTTTTGGATGTTAATAGCCGAGTGGTTGCCAAGCTGAAAACCAAACGTCTAACTATTATGCGCTATCAAGGATACTCGAAATTTCCCGTCAAGAAAATTTTCATCCCTCCCAAGAAGCATCTAGCCTGGTACTAAACGCTCGCGTAATATTGCTTGTTTAGTTTTATCACTTGTCTTTTTTATTAATCTTTTTAGCATTTCAATAGAATTTGTATTCTCAGGATCCAGCTTTAATGACTTTGCTTAACAGGGTGTTTTATAGAATGAACATGCAGTCGCCGTAGCTGTAAAACCTGTACTTTTGGCGGATCGCTTCTTGATAGGCTTTTTTGATGAAATCAAGGCCTGCAAAGGCTGCCACTAGCATAAGTAGAGTTGACTGAGGAAGATGAAAATTGGTTAAAAGCCTGTCAACAGCTTTAAACTCATATCCAGGATAGATAAAGAGATTTGTTGAACCTCTCCCGGGGTGGATTTTTCCGCTTTTAAAAGCACTCTCCAGAGTGCGAACCGATGTAGTCCCCACAGCGATTATCGGCCGTGATTCTTTTTTTGCCTCATTTATTGTTTGGGATACTGAATGAGTTATGGAATATGTTTCTACAAGCATATGAAAATCTTCAATGCGCTTTGCTCTGACTGGCTGGAAAGTTGCCAGCCCTACATCGAGTGAGATTTCAGCCACTTGAACTCGTTTTGCTTTTATTTTTTCAAGAATTTGAGGCGTGAAATGAAGGCCTGCTGTTGGAGCGGCTATGGCTCCCTCCTTTCGAGCAAAAACAGTCTGATACCTTTCTAAATCCTGCGCCTTAAGCTCAACATTTTTCTTTTTGCGTTTTATATAGGGAGGAAGAGGAGCAAAGCCAATTTTCTTTAGCCTAGAGAGTACATCGCCTGAAGAAAATCGGATCACTCTTTTACCCTCGGGCTCGACCTTGACTATTTTTCCTTCAAACCCCGGGGAAAAAGAGATTACATCCCCTAGCCTTGCCTTTTTAGCCGGACGGCAGAGGACTTCCCACAAACCTTCCTGGGATTCCTTCAGGAAGAGAAATTCTATTTCTTTTCCCTCTTTCTTCCCCCATGTTCTTGCCGGGATAACTTTGGTATTGTTAAGGACAAGAACATCTCCTTTGTTCAGGTAATCTGGAAATTCTTCGAATCGTGAATGGATGATTTTGCCCGTTCGGCGGTGGAGAATCATCATCCTGGACTGTTCCCTTTTAGGGAGGGGTATTTGAGCGATGAGTTCCTGAGGGAGGTCGTAGTCAAAATCAGCCGTAAGCATGCGAGATGTTTACCTTTTTTATCCTACAGGTTTCCTTGCCGGATTATTAAGAAAGCATTTACATATAATTATAAGGTGGGCTTGATGAATCAGGCCCTTACAGAATAAAAAAAAGAAAATGGGACTGTCCCCATTTTTACATATAATTATAAGGTGGGCTTGATAAATCAAGCCCCTACAAAAGATGAATCAGACCATGCAATAACCAAAATGTGGGCTTGATAAATCAAGCCCCTACACAATATAAATCAAGCGCCTTCATTTACTTTTTGTTTTCTTTAAAAAGCTTCCCCTGAGCTGAGGATGAAGATAAGAGGCCTAAGTGAGTATATGCCTTTTTTGTCACTCTTCGACCCCGGATTGTTCTTTCTAGAAACCCGATGCGCATCAAGAATGGCTCATAGATAGACTCAATCGTGTCCTTTTCTTCATCTATTGCTGCAGCAATCGTATTTATTCCCACCGGACCGCCGCTGAAGTTTTCGATGATGGTCATAAGAATTTTCCTGTCCACTTCGTCCAGGCCGAGGATGTCGACTTCCATCATGTCTAAAGCATTTGTGGCTTCCTTGCCTGTAATTTTTCCCTCGCCCTTTACATCAGCATAATCTCTCACTCGCCTTAACAGCCTGTTGGCGACTCTGGGAGTTCCCCGGGAGCGGTGGGCTATCAGGTCAGCTCCTTTATCATCGATGGTCACTTTGAGGATTGAGGCAGACCGTTTGATTATCTTCGCTAAATCTTCTTTCCTGTAGTAATCCAGGCGGTGGATGATGCCAAATCTTCCCCTTAAAGGAGGAGTTATACGGCCTGCGCGGGTAGTTGCGCCGATCAGCGTGAATTTTTTAAGCTGCAACTTGTGACTCCGTGCACTCGGCCCTTGCCCGATGACAATATCCAGCCTGAAGTCTTCCATGGCTGAGTAGAGAATTTCTTCAACCGACGGGTGGAGGCGATGGATCTCATCCAGGAAAAGAATTTCTTTCAGCTGCAAATTAGAAAGGATGGCAGAAAGGTCGCCTGTCCTTTCGATGACCGGCCCTGATGTGGGCTTTATTCCCACACCCATTTCTTTAGCAATGAGGTAAGCAAGGCTGGTCTTTCCCAATCCTGGAGGTCCGTAGAGGAGAACATGATCAAGGTGCTCGTCTCTTTTGCGCGCTGCTTCGATGAAGATTTTCAGGTTTGACTTAACGGTTTCCTGCCCTACAAATTCTTTAAAGTTTCTGGGCCGGAGACTGTCTTCAAAAAGAAGGTCCTCTTTTGTTCTGATTGGACTGAGAACAGCTTCCATATTCTTTCCTTTTTTATATTTTTGCCATTCTTTTCAGGCTTTCTCTGAGAAGTTTTTCGAAGCCTGCATCGGTGGAAAATGTTTTTATGGTCTCGTCCACGATTCTTTCAACTTCATTCCTTTTGAAGCCAAGGTTCATAAGGGCTGAGATCAAATCCTCTTTTTCCTGAAATCCTTTAAACTCCAACACTTTTTCTTTCTCTTCGAGTTTTTCCTGGAGTTCAACGGCAATGCGCAAGGCAGTCTTTTTTCCGATTCCGGGCACGAGAGAAATGCGGGCCACATCGCTTCGCCTTATAGCATCTTCAAGATCTGAAGCTCCGATTCCTGAGAGAACATTAAGGCCAATCTTCGGGCCAATTCCCGAGATGCTGATTAATTTAAGAAAAATTTCTCTTTCATCCTCGGATGAAAACCCATACAGGGAAAGGGAATTGTCAGTAACATGGGTGTAGATGAAGAGCTCAACTGTTTCGTTGAGATCTCCCAGCTTTAAATATGTGGAAAGGGGAATCCAGACACAATAACCAACGCCTCCGATATCAAGGACGACCTGATTGGAAGATTTTTGAATCATGTTTCCTTTAAGATAGGCAATCATTATCTATTTTACCTCTCTTCTTCTGATTCCTTTATTTTTTGATGGAAAATTCTTGAGTTTAAATGGCAGTAGGCGGTTGCCAGGGCATCAGATGCGTCTGTCTCAAGCTTCTTGTCTTTAATGTTGAGCAGTGTTTGGACCATAATCCTTACTTGATTTTTGTCAGCCTGACCGTAGCCTGTAACCGCTTTTTTTATCTCCAAGGGAGAATATTCATAGAGCGAACAGTTATGGGAAGCAACAGCCACCAAGGTCGCGCCTCTTACCTGACCGAGAGTGATAGCTGTTTTGATGTTCTGTGCGTAAAAAGGATTTTCAATGGCCACTTCGTCTGGTTCAAATTCGGCTATGAGATCATCCAAGCGTGATTTTATCTCGTTTATTTTATGGTGAAAGAGCTTCCCGCGAGAAGGTTTGATAACTCCACAATTCAGGACTGTGTAGGTATTATTAGAGTATTCGATGATGCCGAATCCTGTAGATTGAATACTAGGATCAATTCCGAGGACCCGCATAAAAATTATTCTTTAGTCAGAATATTTGGCAATTTCCTCTTCGTCTATGTCAAAATTGGCCCAAACATTCTGCACATCATCGTGATCTTCCAGCTCTTCCATCAGCCGCAGGAGCTGTTGGGCTTGTTTTCCCTCCAATTTAACATAATTCTGAGGAATATAGCCCAGGTTGGCGGCAGCCAGCTCTATTTTTTGTTCTTTCAGGGCATTGACCACTTGCTCGTAATTTTCTGGCGAGGTAAAAATTTCATAATTACTGCCGTCCTCTCTTAAATCCTCTGCTCCTGCTTCCAAGGCAACATCTAAGAGTTTATCCTCTGATGCCTTTGCTTGCTCGACAACGATGTATCCTTTGCGTTTGAACATCCAGGCGACACATCCAGATTCGCCGATGCGGCCATTGTTTCTGGAAAAAATATGCCTTAACTCAGAGATCGTTCTGTTTTTATTGTCAGATAAAACTTCCACATAGATCGCCACGCCACCTGCCCCGTAGCCTTCGTAGGCGGTCTCTTCGTAGTTTACCCCTTCCAGCTGCCCTGTGCCTTTCAAAATGGCTCTTTTGATGTTATCGGCAGGCATGTTTACTGCCTTAGCGTCAGCGATAGCTTTTCTTAACCGGGGATTGGTATCCGGATCGCCCCCGCCGATGCGCGCCGAAACAGCTAATTCCCGGATAATTTTTGTGAAGATCTTGCCTCTTTTAGCATCCTGGGCAGCTTTTTTGTATTTTATGGAGTGCCACTTTGAATGGCCTGACATTTTATCTCCTTCTGATTAAGTCAAAAAAATTCTAACACAAACTACTGCGGGCTTGCAAATGAAGAAAAAATACGTTAATTGCTGATTCCAAGGAAACTTTGGCCTGTGCCTACCTCTCTATAGCACTGCTCATAGGATTAGGCTTGAATTATTTGATTGGTTTTTGTCAGGCAGACCCGATAGTAGGCTTAATAATCGTGTCGTTTTTATTCAAAGAGGGAATAGAAGGCTGGAAAGAATCAAGAGAATGAGGTCGGAATAATATGAGCCTTTATTAATATTTTTTCTTGATTTCATGCTTGCATTTAGAAAAGATGTGCGTTATTTGGGGATATTTTTTAACTAAAAAAAAGCTTGACATACCCTAGGGGGGTATACTATATTATATATAGAGACTGAGATGAAAAATAATGAAAGGAATAAATGGAATAAAAAATTTAACAATAAGGAGATTATGCGATGATGTTTGGAAATTATGGATTTATGGGAGGAGGATTTATGTGGATTTTTTGGATTGCAGTAATCGTTGGAATAATCTTCCTCGTAAGATGGATAGTTCAGCAAGGCAAGCTAAGCGAATCCAATGCTTATGGTAATCCTTTAGATGTCCTGAAAAGGAGATACGCCAGCGGAGAAATTGATAAGGAAGAATATGATCGGAAAAAGAAAGACCTTTTATCCTGATTATTTAGGGTGAAAGCTATTAATCCGGAGGTTTTAATGAAAGAGCAAATGACAACTCACTTGGATGAAATAGTACCTTTGAAAAGAATAGAGGGACAGATCAGGGGTATTCAAAAAATGATCGAAGAGAAGAGATACTGCATTGATATTCTCACGCAGTTATCTTCAGCAGTAGGAGCCATAAAGCGTGTCGAAGAGAACATCCTGAACAGACATCTTAAAGGATGTGTGAAGGGTACTTTTGTAAAAGGTAATAGAGACGACAAAGAAGCAAAGATCGATGAAGTCATCGAAGTTTTAAAAAACTTCAGAAGATACTAACAAGAAGTTAATACTTTAAGAAATGAGGAGGGAGAATGAGTTATTATTTCAGTAAAATAATTGAAGGTTCCTTCGATGGGGTGCTTGAAAAAGTTGTCGCTTCCCTCAAAAGCGAAGGCTTTGGAGTTCTGACAGAAATAGACGTCAAGGAAACACTGAAGAAAAAGATGGATGTAGATTTCCAGAAATACAGGATTCTTGGAGCCTGCAATCCTCCGTTTGCCTATAAGGCCTTAAAAACAGAGAACAAGGTCGGAACTATGTTGCCCTGCAATGTAATCGTCCAGGAAATATCAGAAGGCGAAGTTGAAGTTGCTGCTGTTGATCCAGTGGCTTCCATGAAAGCAATTGAAAATCAAGAATTATTAAAAATTGCCGAGCAAGTTCAGGGAAAGTTGAAGAAAGTGGTTATGAGCCTATAGTGGCCTTTCAGTAAATAACTTAGGAGGTTATAAATGGTTAAAGATTTGGTTTGCGGAATGGAGATAAAGGAACAAGAGGCTGCCGCGTCTTCTATATATAAAGGGAAAGAATATTATTTTTGTTCAAGAACCTGTAAGAAAAAATTTGACGAAACTCCTGAAAGATATATTGAATCGGAAGAAAGAGAAGACGATGAATCCTCGTCTGAAGAAGATGATGAATCATTGTCTGAAGAAGAAGGGTCATCGTTAGAAGAAGATAAGCCTCAGCCAGAAATAGAGAAGAAGCCAGTAGTAGAAAAAGTGGACAAGGCCAAATCTGAAAGAATTGACCTCCCCATCGTGGGGATGAGCTGTGCTAGTTGTGCTTCAACCATACAGCGAGGCCTTACTGGCATAAATGGAGTAGAGAAGGCAAATGTCAATTTTGCCACCTCCAAAGCTACTGTACTCTTTCAACCTCAATTGGCAAAGCCAGAAGATTTTATCTCTTCTGTCAGGAAAAGCGGATACGAAGTGGGTACAGCTTCTCTTGAGCTTCCTATCCAAGGTATTGAGTGTGCTTCTTGTGTCCAGAGGATAGAGAAAGCACTTCTTCAAACCAGGGGAGTAGTGAAAGCAGTTGTGAATTTGGCTACAGCGAAGGCAAAAGTCGAATATCTTCCTTCAGAGACGGATTTAGAGGAAATAAAACGTGCCGTAGAATCAACAGGCTACAAAGTCCTTGAGTTTGAGCCTTCTGAAGAAGTAGAAGATCCTGAGAGGATGGTCCGAGAGAAAGAATATAAGAAGCTCAAAACAAAGTTTATAGTTGGCCTTGCTCTGGGCCTTTTTGTATTTCTGGGGAGCTCTCGCCACTGGTTTCCATGGATTCCTTCATTCCTGGGTAATTTTTTTGTGCTCTGGATACTGGCGACACCTGTTCAGTTCTGGATTGGGTGGCAGTTTTACAAGGGAGCGTGGGGAGCATTCAAACACAGAAACGCTGATATGAACACGTTGATAGCTGTCGGCACTTCAGCCGCCTATCTCTACAGTGTGGTAGCGACTCTTTTTCCTTCCTTCTTTGAGGCTGCAGGAATGAAGCCTGATGTTTTTTTTGATACCTCTGCTTTAATTATAGTCTTAATCCTCTTCGGAAGACTTCTTGAGGCAAGAGCCAAAGGACAGACTTCAGAGGCAATAAAGAAGCTTATTGGACTAAGGCCTAAAACAGCTCGTGTAATAAGAAAGACAAAGGAAATGGATATCCCTGTAGAAGAAGTTTTAGTCGGAGATATAGTTGTTGTACGCCCTGGCGAGAGAATTCCTGTTGATGGAACAGTCAAGGAAGGAAAATCAGCGGTTGATGAGTCAATGATTACCGGAGAGAGTATTCCGATAAAAAAGAAAGTAGGAGATGAAGTCATAGGCGCCACTATTAATAAAACAGGCAGTTTCAAATTCCAGGCAACAAAAGTTGGGAAAAATACTGCCCTAGCCCAGATCATAAAGCTTGTCCAGGACGCCCAGGGCTCCAAAGCTCCCATCCAGAGATTGGCGGACGTCATCTCTGGTTACTTTGTTCCCATTGTCATCTCCGTTGCCATCGCTACCTTTGTCATCTGGTTTAACTTTGGCCCCTTTCCTTCCTTAACCTTTGCTCTTTTGACTTTTGTGGCGGTGATGATTATTGCTTGTCCCTGTGCTCTGGGTTTGGCTACACCTACGGCTGTCATGGTCGGAACGGGCAAAGGAGCTGAGAACGGAATATTGATAAAGGGAGGAGAAAGCTTAGAAACAGCCCATAAGCTCGATACCATTGTTTTTGACAAGACTGGAACCTTAACCAAGGGGGAACCGGAGATTACGGACTTAGTCTCCGTAAACGCTAAATCTGAGGAAGAAATTCTTAAATATGCAGCCAGTGCTGAGAAGGTTTCTGAACATCCGCTGGGTGAAGCAATCATAAAAAGTGCGATGGAAAGGAAGATTGAGCTTCATGAGCCAAAGGACTTTAAGGCGATCGAGGGTCATGGGATTGAAGCCCGAGTTGATGGCAGAAATGTTATCCTTGGGAATATTAAACTTATGAAAGACCGGGGAATCGATATCAAAGATTTGGAGAAGAAAGCAGAGGAATTCGCAGGTGAGGGAAAAACTCCGATTTATGTATCTCTTGATGGAAAGAGTGCTGGATTAATCGCAGTTGCCGATCCTTTAAAGGAAAGTTCCGTAGAAGCATTAGAGAAACTGAAGAAACTTGGATTAAAAGTAGTTATGCTTACCGGAGATAACAGAAAAACAGCCGAAGCAATAGCCAGAAAAGCGGGAATTGATGAAGTTCTTCCCGAAGTTCTCCCGGAGGATAAAGTCCATGAGATAAAGAGACTTCAGTCCGAAGGAAGAAGAGTAGCAATGGTTGGAGACGGAATAAACGATGCTCCTGCCCTGGCTCAAGCCGATGTAGGAATAGCCATCGGCTCTGGGACAGATGTGGCTATGGAAGCTTCGGATATCACTTTAATCAAGGGTGACCTGAAAGGAGTTGCGTCTGCTATAGAGCTGAGCAAGCGGACAATAAGAGTCATAAAGCAGAATCTTTTCTGGGCATTTTTCTACAATATAGCGGGCATCCCTGTTGCTGCCGGTGTGCTTTATCCATTTTTCGGAATTCTTTTAAACCCGATTTTTGCCTCGGCAGCCATGGCCTTTAGTTCTGTCTCTGTTGTTTCCAATTCTCTGAGATTAAGAAGAGTTAAGCTTCGCTCGTAATCGGAGGTAATAAATGCTAGCAAAGTTGATTGTGACAGTTTTCGGCGTTTTGCTCATAGTTTTAGTTAACTGGTACTTCTTTTTCTCGAGAAGGAAAGAAGAACGTAAACAGTAAAACGTTAGTCCTTATCTGAATAAACTCTCTGCACTCTCTTGTTTATTGAAGTGAATATCTCGTAAGGAATAGTGCCCGCCATCCGGGCAACTTCGGTTGCGGATATTTCTTCTGTACCTTGTTTTCCGATGAGAACAGCAACATCTTCAGTCTTAACATCTTTTATATCGGTCACATCCACCATGACCTGGTCCATGGTAACGTTCCCAAGTATCCGGGCTTTCCTTCCTTTTATCAGAACATAACCCTTGTTAGAGAGAGAAAGCGGATATCCATCTCCGTAACCAACAGGTAGAGTCGCCACCTTCATCTCTTTTTTGGTTTTATACGTCCTGGCGTAACTGAGAGTTCTTCCTTTAGGGATAGTCTTTAAAAAGGCAATTTTTGTCTTAAGAGAAAGAGCTGGCTTGAGCTTTTCTGCTCCTTTGACATATTCGGAAGGGCTGACACCATAGATTGATAGGCCCGGACGAACCATATTCAGATGTGCCTCAGGTAGGTTAAATATTGCCCCTGTGTTGGAGATATGCTTGAACCTTATCGGCAAATCTTTGATTCTCTCCAGGCAGCTGTTAAACCAATCAAACTGCTTTCTGGCAAAATCAAGATTCTTTTCATCCGCTGTGGCAAAATGTGAACAGACGCCTTCAATTTCAATGTCAGGCATCTTATGAACCTGCCTTATAAACTCATCTGCCCTCTCATGCCAGACTCCAATACGTCCCATGCCAGTATCGACTTTTATATGAACCTTTGCCCTTATTCTTCTTTTCCTGGCCGCAGCTGCCAGAGCGTTTGTCATCTCCCATGAACAGACAACCGGAGAGAGGCTATACTCGATGAATTCTTCGGCCTGTCCGCTCATACCTGCGCTTAAAACGATTATAGGAATGTCTTTAAAGACTTCTCTAAGTTCAATCCCTTCGTACAGACTGGAAACACCCAGAGCTTTTGCTCCAAGATTAAGGGCTTGCCCGGAAACTTCGATCGCTCCGTGGCCATAGGCATTGCATTTGACTACTGCCATTAAATCAATGTTTTTGTCCAGTTTCTTCTGGATGTTCTTTATATTAAAACGAATCGCTGCAAGGTCTATTTCTGCCCAGGTTTTCAGAAGCCTGTAACTGTAGGAGGACTCTTTTCTGTTTTCTTTTGCAATAACTTGATTTTCTAAATTCATACCTTTTTTCTCCAGTATTTTACATTTCTTATATATTGTCGACTTTCCTATTTAAAGACCGAGCTCTTTATTCCGCCCCATAAAAACTTATAGCACGGGAAAAATTTAGTGTCAAAAACGAAAGGTGACAGGGTTGATGCCATAGAAAAGACGGAAATTCACATCGAGCAGGCGGATTCACTGAGTAAGGAGCTCAATAAGCAAACCTCAAGAGAAAATTATCTTTATCTGCCAGAATAGCAGTTGAATTTTTTTCAATTGTTAGAGGAAATATGAGATCAGGATTACCAGTTCCAAAATTAAGCCTATCCGCTGGCAACCTTGATAAGTTAGTTACCAAACAACCCTGTTTGGAATCGAATGGTTTAAGCATATCTGTTTGCCGCGTCGCTATAATGGTTTCTAGTTCTTCTAAATATTTTAGATAAGCATCTTTTGATACACTTGGCATTGATTTTCTGATTTCAACGGCAATTTCATTAACACTCGAATTTTCTATATATTTCGTTTTAAAATTTATTACTTTTAACATAATTCCATTGCCGAAATATTTTTGTCCGTATTCGTTAATCTGTCTTCGCACATCAATTGGCATTGTTAGCTGAACGTTGTTTCCGAAATACTCATTCTGGAGCTTGACCGATTTTTTAATGGCCGTCGCGGATAAAACATCATTTGTAGAAATTCGGTAGTTTAACCTAGAAACGACATCTTTTATGGCATTCCAGACATCTTGCCTTGGAATTTCTTCAAACTCTATAGTGAATTGGTCACTAGGCAGGAATGGTTTTAATATACTTTCAGTGAACAAGAATTCTTTTAATATTGTTCTTTGGTGATGGGGTCTATAAAGCGAACGAATGAGGTTCGTTTTAAATGGAATGAACATATTCCGGCAGACCGCAGAAAGTGTTGCCAGAAAATAAAAATAGCTGTAGCCATCACCAGCAACGTGATTCATTTTGGGGATCAATATAGTGCCATTCCTGTACTGAATAATCTTTAGATAGAATAACTTCCTCATGTCGGATGGATTAATACGGGAGTATTTTTTATAGATATTTATGTTTGTTTCTGTTGCATCGAATTCCTGGTCAACCACCTCTTCATCAAAACACTCATTTTCTGAATAATTATCAAAATAGATTATTCCTGGCTTGTATTCTCCAAACAAGGGCCAAAAATCGGAAGATAATTTAGTTAGTGCAGACCTTATTCTCTTAGATTTAAATATTTTTTTGTAGTAAAACATAAACTCTATAGGATAACTTCCGTTCGCGAATAAAGTATCAACCTGCGAAATATTTATCTTCCTCATTACTGCCTCTAAATTAGCATAGATCTCAAACCGTATTCAAATAAAAAGAGTATGCCTAGCGCACAGAGCGTTTGTTGCCCAAAAGAATTGTCCCCTCATATATTGTAGGGGTTTGATTCATCAAACCCACATTTTTCTTTTTTAGATTGAGGGGGATTTTTTTTGTTCAAGTTTTAACTGGAATGGATGTCCTGGAGGCAGTGGAGGGAAGGGGAAGTTTTGCTTCTCATCTCAACAGCATTTTTGTTTTCCTCTAAAAGATGGTTCAAGGTTTCATTTTGTCTATGCCAAATTTTCAGAAGCTGGCGACGAATAGCCCGACCTATCTCTAATATGATATAAAACTTCCGGGGTCTGTTCTCACTGACGTCCCACTTGCCTTTGATGAAGCCCTTTTTCTCTAGCCTCCGCAGAAGGGGATAGAGAGTGTTTTCTTCGAGCGCATATCCCTTTTCTCCGAGCTGCTTGACCATGGAATATCCGTACATAATGTCAAGTATTTTTTTGATTTCTTGACTTTTTGATGGTGGCTGGTTATTTTGAGTCAAATAAAATATCGTGATAAGTTCGGAAAGACCATGGCAAAAGAATGCCCAGTCGTAAACGGCATGGAATCAAGAAAAAAGCCCGTTATGGAGCTTGCCCGGGATATGGGGCTGATGCACGTCACCATGATCGGTGTCGGGGCCATGATCGGGGCGGGGATATTCGTCCTGACCGGCTTGGCGGCAGGCGTTTCCGGCCCGGCTCTTCTCCTTGTCTTCGTTCTTAACGGACTGGTAACCGGGCTCACCGCCATGAGCTATGCCGAGCTCGGTTCCTGCTTTCCCGAAGCTGGAGGCGGATACCTCTGGGTCAAAGAAGCCCTTCCCCAGCCCAATGGATTTCTCTCCGGGTGGATCAGCTGGTTTGCCCATGCGGTGGCCTGCAGTCTGTATGCTGTGGCCTTCGGCACCTTTAGTGTGGACCTCCTCCACATGGCCGGTGTCAATTTCAACAAACTTTTATCCTTTACCTCCTCCTCCGAACCCTACATACTGGCGGCCAAACTCATCTCTGTGTTTGCAACTCTTTTGTTCGTCTACATCAATTTCCGGGGAGCTAAAGAGACCGGACAGGCCGAGAGCCTGGTCACCATCCTCAAAATTGTGGTGATCGCGCTTTTTATTGGATTCGGGCTTTTCGCCATTTTCTCCGGAAATACGCCTAAGCCCTGGCCCGAGCATTTTAAGGGTTTTTTTCAAAAGGGCCCTCTGGGTATCATCATGGCCATGGGCCTGACATTCATCGCCTTCGAGGGCTACGAGATCATTGCCCAGTGTGGAGAGGAGGTCAAGAATCCCAAAAAGAATATTCCCCGCTCGATTTTTCTTTCCTTGCTGATCGTCGTGCCCATCTATATCCTGGTCGCTTTTGTGGCGCTGGGTGCTACAGCTCCGGAAGGAGATATACCGACCTGGCAGTACTTGGGACAAAAAGGAGAGCTGGCCATGATAGAGGCGGCCGAGCACTTCATGCTGGGCAAGCTGGGGAGGATCATTTTCCTGGTTGGAGGCCTTTTCTCTACCATGTCGGCCTTGAATGCTACGGTCTACTCTTCCTCAAGGGTCAGTTTCGCCATGGGGCGCGACCACAACCTGCCCTCGATATTCGGAAAGGTCCATCACAAGAAAAGAACGCCCCACATGGCCGTATTCATATCCGGCATGATGATCATCCTGATGGCTGTGGCCCTTCCGATCGAAGATATCGCCAGTGCCACCGATGCCATGTTCCTCTTGCTTTTTATTTTCGTGAACCTGGCCGTTATCAATCTGCGCAAAAACCGCCCGGACCTGGACAGGGGCTTTAGGGTCCCTCTTTTTCCTTATATACCTATTATGGCGGCTTTTTTGAACCTTTCTCTGGCTGTGTTCCTCTTCTTCTACAGGCCTCTTGGTGTCTGGGTTTGTGTGGGATACATGCTCTTTGGGATCGGTTTTTACTATTTTTATTCTCGAAGGAAGGAATTCGTAGCCAAGGCGGCGCTTGCGGTTCATACGGAACTCCCTTTTTTCGAAACAGCTCCCTGTAATTTCCATATCCTGGTGCCTGTGGCCAATGAAAAGACTGTCGAGAAGTTGCAGCGCTTTGCGGTCAGAATGGCCAAAGCCTACACGGCCGACATCACGGCTTTAAATGTAATTCAGGTACCGGCCCAGCTTCCGCCGAGTGAAGGGCGGAAATATGTGGATTATGCGCGTTCCTTACTGGGGAAAGCCATAGATGTTGCCGAGAAAGAAAACATCCCTGTTTATTCCTTGGTGAAATTGACCCACAATGTGCCAAAAGCCATCATCGAAACCTGCGAGGAGCGGAAGATCGACCTGATGGTTCTAGGTTGGGAGGGAGAGAGACCAGCCACTAACAGAGTCTTCGGGACGATTACCGATGAAATCATCCTCAACACAGTGTGCGACATCGCCCTTATCTGCCGGTCCCCGGCTGACAAAGAAATTCACCGAATCCTGATCCCGGTCAGCAGCATAAAATATGCGGTTCTCTCCTTTAAGATAGCAGAAGCTATTTTGAGAGAGAATGAAACGCCCATCGTGCTTTTCCACGCCACGTATCAAGACGATTTGGTAAATGTCGAACAAAAATACCGGGAAGAGCTTCAAAAATTGAAGGATGATATCAATCCCGACCGCTATCAGATGGTGGTCAAAAAAACACAAAACGTAACAAATGCCATCCTCTCAGAGATCCAACACCATGATCTCATCATCATGGGGGCTCCGGAAGAAGGATTGGTCAGGCGGGCATTGTTCGGCGACATGCCTGTGCAAATAGCCAGGGAGACCGCTGTGCCCATCGTCCTGACCAAAAGATACACCGGCCATGTAAAGTCCTGGTTCCAGAAGTTTTTCGGCTCCCGCAAGACCATGCTGGATTAATAAGCCGAATCTTCAGGTGATTTTTCAAAGAAGCAGAGGGAATGTCCTGGTTCAGGTCAAATTTTCCAGTTGACTTTGTATCGCTTAACAATTTGGGAGCCTTCATCGTCTTGTTCGGTAGTGTAAAGCTTGTTCTTTTTCCACAATAAAAGAGTATCGGGCATAGATTTCAACCTAGCTCGCGTAATATATTTACCTTGATAAATATAGGAATTTCCTTTTTGGGCTTGCTCCAAATTCTTCATAATTTTCCATAATTTCCACCCGATGACATCTTGAAATAAGAGTATCAAATCCAAAACGACAGAGTCAATGACTAGGAAAAGCGAAACAACTCCACCGAAATCTCCAAACCATCAGGTTTGAAATAGACTCTGCCCTTGAATCAGCAAAAAACAGCCACAGAGGCCCTCAGGAATATTCCCCCCTCTCCTCAGCAGCCATAAAGAGCTCATGCTGGGCAGCCCAAAGAATTATGTCCATTGCATGTTGTAGAGATTTGACTTATCAAATCCACATTTTTCTTTTTTAGATTAAGGGGGATTTTTTTTATTCAAGCTTTAGCCGGAATGGATGTCCTGGAGGCAGTAGAGAGAAGGAGCAGTTTTTCTTCTCATCTCCACAGCCTTTACGGCCGCACTGGCTGAGGGAATGGTTGTGTAACAGGGAATACGATAGGAAAAGGCTACTTTTCTTATTTTTCGAGCATCGCTCCATTCATGAATTCCAGAGGGAGTATTAAAGATCATTCCTACCTTTCCTTCTTTTATATCTGGAGATACTGGGAAGTTCCCTCAGTGGCCGCCAGGCTGAAGCCTAGCTGCTGGAGTTTTTCAACAATCGGGATAATCTTTGGCTTGTCTTCATCGGGAACACTGACAAAAATTCTCCCTTCCTCGGGAAGATGAAATCCTGCTCCTTCGGCAGCTTTGAGGAAAGCCATCGGAAAATGTCTGTCAATTCCGATAGATTCTCCTGTAGAGCGCATCTCAGGCCCAAGGATCGGGTCAACCTCCAGGAACTTATCAAAGGAAAAGACGGCCTCTTTCACCGCATACAGGTTTGAAGGACGCCCAGCAATATTTATCTCCCTGAGCTTTTTCCCCAAGATGAGTTGGGTGGCTATCTTGGCCAGGGGAACACCAGTGGCCTTGGAGAGGAAGGGAACTGTTCTCGAAGCCCTGGGATTGACTTCTAATATATAGATCGTGGTTCCTTTCACTGCAACCTGGACATTCATCAAGCCTAAAATTTGGAGCTCCTTGGCCATAAGGATTACCTGACGTTTTACCTCCTCAATCACCCTATCAGCGAGAAAATAAGGAGGCGTGACCATAGTAGCGTCTCCAGAGAGAAGGTCGACGTCCAGCTCCACAGCATTATCGATAAATTCATCGATAAGGATGGCGTATTCTGCGCTGTATTCCCGGATAGATTTTACGTATTTTTCCAGCTCCTCCTCGTTATGGATGACCTTCATAGCCCGACCTCCAAGGACATAGGAAGGACGGACAAGGACAGGATAGCCAATTTTTTCAGCAATTTTTAGTGCCTGGGACGAGTTTCTGACCATGCCGTTTCTTGGTCGCTTCAAGTTTAATCTTTTCAAGAAATTGTCAAACTTTTCTCTGTCCTCTGTTTCATCGATAGCCTGGGAGCTTGTTCCCAGTATTTTTGCTTTGTTTTTCCACAATCCAACAGAAATTTTAAGAGGAGTCTGTCCTCCAAACTGGGCAATGATTCCTTCTGGTTTTTCATTGTGATAGATAGAAAGGACATCTTCCAGGGTTACTGGATCAAAATAAAGGCGGTCAGAAATATCATAGTCAGTGGAAACTGTTTCAGGATTGGAATTAATCATGATGGCCTTGTAGCCTGAATCTCTCAAGGCAAAAACGCCGTGTACACAGCAGTAGTCAAACTCAATTCCCTGCCCGATCCTGTTGGGACCTGAGCCGAGAATAATAGCTTTTTTCTGGTTAATTTCAGGAACTTCGCTTTCTTCCTCGTAAGTAGAATAGAAATAGGGAGTCTCTGACTCAAACTCTCCGGCGCAGGTATCGACGACTTTCCAGACTGGGAGCACCTTTGTTTTCTCTCTCATTTTTCTGACTTCGTCTTCCATTAAGCCCGTGAGCTTTCCTATTCTTTTGTCGGAAAAGCCCAATTCCTTAGCTCTTCGGAGAAGATTATGTTCTAATGAGTCCTTTCTCAAGGATTTAAGTTCTTTTTCAAAATCAACTATGTCCTTGATATTCTGGATAAAGAAAGGATCGATTTGAGTGAACTCGCTAATCTCCATCACCGATATTCCTGCTCTTAAGGCATCAGCAATAAACCAGAGTCTTTCAGCATTTGGGCGAAAATGCTCTTCTTTTAATGTTTTTTTGTTTATTTTTTTATGTTTCTCCTCGAATCCCCACCGGTCTATCTCGAGGGATCGAATCGCCTTTTGAAGAGCTTCTTTAAAGGTTCGACCGATAGCCATTGTCTCTCCTACTGATTTCATCTGGGTCGTTAGGGCAGGTTTTTCTTCGGGGAATTTTTCAAAAGCAAAGCGAGGGATTTTGATCACAACATAGTCGATAGCAGGCTCAAAACAAGCAGGAGTCTTTTTTGTGATATCGTTTAAGATCTCATCCAGGGTATAGCCCACAGCCAGTTTCGCCGCCATTTTAGCTATGGGAAAACCAGTGGCTTTTGAAGCCAAAGCTGAGGAGCGGGAAACCCTGGGATTCATCTCGATGACCTGCATTCGTCCATCCGAAGGATTGATGGCAAATTGAATGTTAGAGCCTCCTGTCTCTACTCCTATCTCTCTCATGATGGCAATCGAGGCATCCCTTAATCTCTGGTATTCCTTATCAGTCAGCGTCTGAGCTGGAGCTACGGTGATAGAGTCTCCTGTATGGACTCCCATAGGATCGAAGTTTTCGATAGGACAGACGATCACAACATTATCTTTTTTATCCCTCATCACTTCCAGTTCGAATTCTTTCCAGCCAATGATGGATTTCTCGACAAGTATTTTTGAAATGGGACTTATCGCCAGACCAAGAGGCACGAATTTATAAAAGTCCTTCCAGTTCTTAATTATATTGCCGCCTGTTCCTCCCAAGGTGAAGGAGGGGCGGATAACAACAGGAAATTTGATCTTCTTCACGATATCCACAGCTTCCTTGAGAGTCGAAGCATAACCTGATTCTGGAACTTCGAGGCCGATCTTTTCCATCGAGCGGCGGAATAACAATCTGTCCTCTGCCTTTCTGATGGAGTCTGTGTTGACTCCGATTAGCTGAATTTTGTGTTTAGCTAAGATCCCTTCGTCGTCAAGTTCAAGAGATAAGTTCAATGCTTTCTGGCCGCCCAAAGTGGCAAGAAGGGCATCCGGCCTTTCTTTTTGGATTATCTTTTCCAGGTACTCAACTGTTAAGGGCTCAAGATAGGTGCGGTCTGCAAATTCGGGGTCGGTCATGATAGTGGCTGGATTGGAATTGACCAGAATGACCTTATAATGTTCTTCTTTTAAGGCTTTAAGAGCCTGGGTTCCTGAATAATCGAATTCAGAGGCTTGACCGATAATTATAGGTCCAGAGCCGATGATCAGAATAGACTGGATGTCTTCTCGCCTTGGCACTTTATTTTCCTCTAAAATCCTCCATCATTCTAACGAAGTCTTGGAAAAGATATCTTGAATCTCTTGGTCCAGGAGAACTTTCTGGGTGATACTGGACTGAGAAAAGGAATTTTTCCCTTAAGGACAGTCCTTCTGAAGTCATATCGTTGAGGTTGAGATGGGTTAATTTTGCTAATCCCTCCAAGGAATCTATATCTACAGCAAATCCATGGTTCTGGCAGGTTATTTCGATTGAACCTGTTTCTAGATTTTTTACCGGGTGGTTTGCTCCTCTGTGGCCAAATTTAAGCTTGAAAGTCTTTCCGCCAAGGGCAAGACCTAAAAGTTGGTGACCGAGGCAGATTCCAAATATAGGAATTTTCCCTAACAAATTTTTAATGTTATTTATAGCGTAATCTACAGGAGCAGGATCCCCTGGTCCGTTGGAGAGAAGAACTCCATCAGGCTTCATTTTCACGATTTCCTTCCAGGATGTCTGAGCTGGAACAACGAGGACATCAACATTATTTGAAACAAGGTTTCTTAAAATATTTCTCTTGATCCCAAAGTCATACGCAACGACAAAATACTTGAATCTTTTTTTTGTAGAGTAGCCTTGTGACCAATTATAGGTTCCTTCACGCCATCTATAGGCTTTAGAGGTTGTGACTTCCTTGACTAAATCGAGTCCGACTATAGAGGGTATTTTTTTTACGCGGCGAATTAGAGCTTTGACGTCATGGTTTTTGGTTGAGATTAAGGCTCTTTGGGCGCCTCCTGTACGAATAATTTTGGTCAATTTTCTGGTATCAATGCCCTGGAGGCCGACGATTTTATGCCTTTTCAGGTAATCTGAAAGACTCTCTTCCTTTCTCCAGTTGGAGGGAAGGGAGGCTAGCTCTTTGATGACAAAGCCTTCCACCCAGGGATGCTGTGATTCCACATCTTCAAAGTTGCAGCCATAATTTCCGATCAAAGGATAAGTCATGGTGACTATCTGACCTTTGTAAGATGGGTCTGTGAGAATTTCCTGGTAGCCGGACATAGAAGTATTGAAGACGATTTCTCCTTGAGCTTCGCCGTCGAAACCTATGGATTGTCCGGTGAAAAATGCTCCCCCCTCTAAAACAAGAATGGCCTTTTTCGAAGCCATCTCAGGTGCTTAAGGTCTCTGAAAAATCGGCAAACATTTTTGTTATTTTACATATTATTGTTTTGAAAATCCACCATTTTTTTGTAGGGACTTGATTTATCTTGTGTAGGGGTTTGATTTATCTTGTGTAGGGGTTTGATTCATCAAACCCACCTTTGAAGAATAAATTCATTAATTATAAAAAATGATAAATGAGAGGACTGGTTATTTTTTTCTTCTTGATTTAAGAGATTGCTTCGCTTCGCTCGCAATGACAATAAATATCGTAATGATAATAAATAATGTTGCCTGCTCCTTTTTTTGGTATTCTATAAATAACTGGAATCCTCCAGATAATTAGTATCATATAGATAATTGGTTTCCTGATAAGAAGAAGATGAAACAGAAAAAAGTAATTGTAGCCATGAGCGGGGGAGTGGACTCTTCAGTGGTCGCAGCTCTGCTCAAAGAGCAGGGATATGAAGTCATCGGAGTTACGATGAAGCTCTTCTCCCTGCCCAAAGATTACTGCAGCTCAGAGAATTTAAGAAGCTGCTGCGGGTGGAAAGCAACAGAAGATGCTCATCGCGTTGCCATATCTCTGGGAATCTCGCACTATGTTGTTGATTTTAGAGATAAGTTCGAAAAGAGTGTGATCATTGACTTCAGCGAGGAATATTCCAAAGGCAGCACTCCCAATCCCTGCATCCGCTGCAATCAATATATTAAATTCGATTTTCTTATGAAGAAGCTCAAAACATTTGAAGCAGATTATTTAGCTACCGGCCACCATGCTCGGGTTGAATACGATACTCAATCAGGGCGGTATCTTCTCAAAAAGGGAAAGGATGGAAAGAAAGATCAGTCTTATTTCCTCTATCCTTTAACCCAGGAGCAGCTCTCCCGCACTTTGATGCCGATCGGAAATTTCACAAAAAAAGAAGTGAGAGAAAAAGCACAGAAATTAGATCTCTCTGTGGCTCAAAGACATGAAAGCCAGGAGATTTGTTTTATCCCTGATAATGATTATGTCCGATTTCTTCGCCAAAGAATTCCTGAAGCGTTCCGCTCCGGGCCTATCGTAGACCTCGAGAATCGAGTTTTAGGTCAGCACAAGGGAATTGCGCACTTTACTATCGGCCAGAGGAAGGGAATGGGAATAGCTGCTTCCCAACCGCTGTATGTCCTTTCCATCCAGAGTGATAAAAATACAATCGTTATCGGGCCTTCTGACCAGCTTTATGAAAAAACTCTTTTAGCTTCCCACATAAACCTGATTTCCAAGGCTAAAATAACAGAGCCGCTTAAGGTAAGAGCTAAAATTAGATACAAACACAAGGAAGCAAAAGCGTTTCTCTCTCCCCAAGATGCAGATCAGATTTTAGTAGAATTCGAGAAACCACAAAGGGCTATCACTCCAGGCCAATCTATAGTTTTTTACAACAAAGACGTAGTTGTAGGTGGAGGAATCATAGATAAATCAGGAAAGAGAGATCTGGATCAAACGGATTAAACAGGAGAAAAGAATCCGGGATCAAACTATTAAACCCTTAATGATGTATAAAGAGAAAAAAATATGAAATTTGGCGGTCAATCCGAGGTTGATCAAATTAAAAGTCTTTTGCTTAAGCACCCTAAAGATGCCTTCATAGGTCAAGATAATATTCAGTCTCAATGGAAAGAATTGAATTATTTGGCTTCTCCAGACTTCGATAAAGCACTAAAAGAATATGATAATTTCGTTGAATATCTGAAGAAGTCCATCCCTGAAATTTATTATCTTCCACAGAATGATAAGACGGAGCTGGATTCCATCTATGTCCATGATCCTGTCATCTTCACGAATCAAGGGGCTATATTGTGTAACATGGGAAAAGAGAACCGTCGTGCAGAGCCACAAGCTGCTGGAGAATTTCTCCTTGAATTGGGCATACCCATTCTCGGCTCTATTACTGGTGAAGGAAGGTTGGAAGGAGGGGATGTGGTTTGGATCGATGAACGCACCGTTGCCGTGGGTTTGGGCTACCGCACAAACGAAGAAGGCGTCCGCCAATTGAAGGATCTTACCAGGGGTTTTGTTGATGAATTTATTGTCGTTCCCTTACCGCACTGGAAAGGGCCTGCTGACGTCCTGCATTTGATGTCTCTCATCAGCCCCATCGATCACGATTTAGCCGCTCTGAGTTTGAGACCATGGCTTGCAATATACTTGCTGTTTCTCCCAGAAAATGCATAATGATTTCTGGTAATTATCAGACAAAACAGATACTGGAAGATAAAGGAATTGAAGTCTGGGAGTATAGGGGAGAGGAAATTTCATTGAAGTCTGGGAGTATAGGGGAGAGGAAATTTCCAAGAAGGGAGCTGGCGGTCCCACCTGCCTAACCAGGCCTCTTCTGCGTGAAAGGATCTAAGGCATTTCTTTAAAGAGTTATGAAGCTATCTTTTGCCGAGAGCTTTAAGTTTTGATTCGATAGAGGCTTCTGCATCCAGGCGATGGTCTATTCTTAGATCTATGTGAATCCTTTTGGCTCCCATTTTCGCCAAAGCTTTGTGACACTTTTCTATGACTTTGAACAGAGTATCCAAATCAGGAGCTTCGATGGTTGTGGACATGCCGCCGGTTTCGTGCTTCAGTCCAGACCTTTCAATGACCTTTATTGCTTCTTTGACATATTTACTTACTGATACCCCTTCACTTGTAGGAAAAATTGCAAATTCAGCTATGATCATGGCTCAATGATTTATTGTTGCTGATCGGAAATTTTATCAATTCTAATCTGAGTTATCAACAAGAATTTTTCCCTCGACAAACTGGTTTACCTCATATCCAACATAGAGATCGAATGGGGTGCTGAAAACAGAAGAGGTTAAGAATTTGACTTCTTAACAGAGCTACAATTGTCTTTTGAGTTATTGACTGTGGATTTTCGCTCCTTCCTTCATCTGCTTTTCATCTATCGTGTAAAGCGCATCGAGCATGGCTATTTGGAAGCTACCAGGTGCGTGAGATTTTGTGGCTGCTTTCTCGCCTGCGAGGCCGAAGTAGGCGAGTGCGGTGGCTGTCGCTGTGACAGGATCTGGATCCACTGCCAAGAATGCTCCAATAATGACCGTTGCCGTGCAGCCCGTGCCTGTACAATAGCCCATTAGGTCATGGCCGTTAGAAACACGGTAGATACGCTCTCCATCTGTGATAAGATCTATTTTGCCCGTGATAGCCAGGGTAGTATTCAGTTCCTTAGAGAGTGTAAGAGCCGCATCTGCTGCCTCGTCCACAGTATGGATGGAGTCAACTCCCTTGGTTTTGGAGCCCTCGTGGGCTAGGGAAAGCACTTCAGAAGCATTTCCTCGAACCACTTTTATCGAGACTTCGTCTATAAGACGCTTGGCGGAGTCAGTCCGTAGTTTCGTGGCTCCTGAACCCACTGGGTCCAGAATAATTGGAATATTCAGCTCGTTAGCCCGTCTGCCTGCTTTGAGCATCGAGTCAACCCAGTAAGGGGTGAGGGTTCCGATATTAAGTACGAGTGCTCCAGCAAAGGAAACCATCTCCTCGACTTCTTCTGATGCATGAGCCATCACAGGTGAAGCACCGCAAGCAAGCAAGGCGTTCGCTGTGTAATTCATGACCACATAGTTCGTGATGTTATGAATCAAAGGCTTCTTCTCTCGAAGATTCTTCAGGTTTTCTGCAGCTTTTTTCGCAAGATTTTGGTCAAGCATCTTATTCTCCTTTGGCGAAGTGATCCCATCCTTCAGGGGTGATGCGCCGGCGAGAACCATCCGAGAGGATCAATTGGATATCCCCGGCTGAATCAGTAATTTTACCTACTTGGGTGACAGGCACTTTGCTTACTGAGGCAACAGCCGAGCGGATATGAGCCACGTCTTTGGGAGCACTGGTGACGATCAACTCGTAATCATCGCTATCCTGCAAGAACAATTCGTAAGTATCTAAATTTAGTTCGAGAGCAGCCTGACGAAGATCCTCGCTTATGGGTAACTCTTCTTGAATCAGTTCAGCGCCCACACCGCTGTCCTGGCAGATATGTCCCAGGTCACCCAGGAATCCGTCGCTGGTGTCGATCATAGCTGTTGCCTGTCCTGAGCGAGCTATTGCCTGTCCCTCCCGGGCGCGGTGCGAGGGAGTATTGTAGGTTTGTACCAGCGGATGCTCTCTTATATCCTTTCTTGACTGGGAGCGCAACAGAAATTGCAGACCTGCTGCGGCTTGTCCTGGACACCCTGTGACCAGAATCGCATCTCCAGCCTTGGCGGTAGAACGGAGTATTAGTTTGTCTTGCTCTACTTCGCCAAGTAAGGTGATGTCAATGAAAATGGCATCCCTCGTCTTGGTGATGTTGCCACCTATGATAGAGGCCCCGAACGGATTGAGTTCCATAACAAATCCACGATACATGTTTTCCACATCTTCGACAGGCATATCTGTTTTTAGACCTAATGACACGAGGGCGTATAGAGGCTGACCGCCCATGGCACCTATGTCACTTATATTCACCACCATCGCCCGCCGTCCTAAATCCAAGGGAGCGATGCGATCTGATAGGAAATGTTGACCGTCTATCAGGCAATCACAAGTGACCAAAAGTTCATACCCCGGACGAGGTAGGATAGATGCCGTATCATCCCCGATGCCCAGTGTCACTCCGGGCGTCTTAACTCCCTCTTTCTTGAGAAGTTTATGAATTCGGTGGATTAATCCGAATTCTCCGACATCTGCCAGAGTCTTAGGCATGGTTCCCTCTTGATGTCTCTGTTTGGATAGCTTGGCG
>SMTZ1_10001114_pt1 | contig 26456 bp, 25 predicted proteins | sample DeeMarSWOR136_30_FD_25667 | JGI IMG/M metagenome (IMG submission 25667)
AGATATACCTTTTAAGGATTAGAATTTCATACTGATTCCATCCCGATCTTATCGGGATGGAATCAATGCATTAATGATTTTACACTGTAAAATTAATCCTAATTGAATATAAAAAAGCTATTCTGCATAGTATACTCGACACGAAAAGGTTTTCGGATTTTGAGCTTGTTCTAATGTCATTCCTGCGGATGCAGGAATCTCTATAATTACAGAGAGTTAGGAGAGGCCACTATTCACAGGCATGACATACATCCAATCCGAAAACCACTCTGCTTTTAGTATATTATCGGTTTTTATTTTTTCAAGATCGAAAAATACAAGTGAGACAGTTATTTAATCTCGCTTCCTTAAGATCAGCACAATAGTTACTTCAAAAGGAATTTTAGTAAACCGTTCATCAATATACGACAATATATTTGTAGTTGCAAGATTTTTTTGACAAAGCCAGAGATAACTTGCTATAATATTACAACAGAAATCTTTGTTTTTTGGCAAGAAATATAAAAAGCTTTTTGACCGCCAATTATGCGAATTATGCTAATTAAAGCATAAAAATAAATTCGCATAATTAGCGTGATTAGCGGTTCAAATTCTTTTAATTTTTGGTTGCGGTTATGCCGCGCTGAGCTTGTTATGAAGGAGCGTGTTATTTTGAGGGATGTAATCGTGAAAAATCTGAGGTAGTTTACTGCAATGCTATTTTCGTTGCACGAATAGCTGTTTTTCCAGAATGCCTGTCAGTAACTTTCACTGCCAATTCATACTCACCGGCTTTTACCCTGCTGGCATCGATAGCTAAATATTCTACTGAAAGTTCACTGTTTCCCTCTCGATCAATCTTTGTGGTAATTGACGTTTTACCTCTTCCAGCAAAAAAGCCAAGGAATCCTTTCTTTTCTTGCTTGAGAAGCGTTAAGCTATATTCTATGGTAAACGATGTGTTTCTATTTAAATCCTGAGTGAGTTGATAAATTTCAAAATAAATATATACTGGCACCTTTAATGAAAAGAGTCGGGTTGGATTGGGAACTACCAGTAATCCGTTTTTCTCAAAATTGCTAATTTTCGATGTGGGTTCAATTTTGGTTGCCAGTTGAATATCACTGATAGATAATTCTGATGTCGAATAATCATCAACTCGTTTTCCAAATTTCCATCCGCCTAAAAGATCCGTGTCAGCAGGACGAGCGTAGAAGGCGACGTGGTATGAATCAGGCTGAACCTCGAACCGATACAGATCGAGAAATGATTCTGACTCTCGAATTGGTAGGAAGATTTTATCCCGCTTTTTCTCAATCGGTTGCCAATTCAAATTGTGAATTGTAATGCCTTTTTCGAGTTCAAATCTTTGATCATGTTGTTTAATTTCACGAGCCACTGCTGAAAGAGAAATTGCATAGTAAATCTCTAATATTGTTTTCCCTCGGTCACTTCGGAAGGTCGCCATTGAAAACGGGATTTCAAGAGGTTTAAGTTTTGTTTCCCACGTATTACGGTCAGTGGATAGTCCAATGGAAACATATTTACGACTTTCCCTCGCCATCTCCTCTGTAATAGCAAGATATTCTAATCGGTCCGCTCTTAAAAGTCGATAATAAATATTTCCAAAATGTACGCGGTCTTCTAACAGTCGTCTGTCGGTAATAACCGGTGAAAATCGCCAATAACCAGGTGTGTTTTCTAAAAAGAAATGGAAAATCATCTCTGGAGTTTCTGTAGTTCTATTGTACATCCAGGATTCATTGGAAGGGACATCCGGTCCCCCGGTAATCGCCCAATCATCGTATTGACCATGACGGATGTAGATCAGCCCCTTATCATTGAATTCATGATTTAAATCATAAGTTTTTGTAAAATCGAGGTAGCCCAGCTTATCTGGATTGTTGAACCAGGTTCGGAAGCCATCGAATTCATAATTCTTTTCTGAGTAAAGTAGTCGTCGATAATGTTCTGCTAATCGATGATTCACTGAAGCAGCAGGTGTCGGATCGCGACTGATCCAGAGTTTGTGAAAGAATTCGATTTTTAATGGTATCGATTTTAGCGAGCGATAGTGTTCCAATTCATCATCTTTGAGAATATATTTTATATCTTCAAACACCAAATCCGCATCTATATCATTACCCGATTCATTTACAGCCCGCCAGAAATATTTTTCACCCTCTTCTGGTTGTTGTTTTTCATAATTAATTCTGGCTAAGGAAAGAAAAATCGGCTGTCTTGACATAGTGAGAGGAGTTTTAAGCATTTCTCTAAAAACAGAATCAGCTTCGGTCAAATTACCTTCTCGTCGTAACTTTTCACCGATAGCATACCTCGCATGATCCCATGGTTGGTGTTTAAGCCAATTTATCGCTTGTTCATTTTTAGTGTGGTTAATATAGTAACGATAAAATCGAAAAAGTTTAACCCGAGGTTCAACTAATTCTGGTCGCAGTCGAACCTGTGTGTGTCCCCATTGAATTGCTTCAGGATATTCCTCACGGTAACGTTTTAATTTAGCAAACTGGTAGATGACATCTTGATATAATGAATCCTGGGCCATAACCTTTTGAAAATGTTTTTTCGACTTATCCCAGTCTAATTTTCGAAGTAACAGGACCTTGAACTTGCCAGTCTCCCTACTGCTAATGCCACGAAAGTAATGCGCTTGTTTATTCTCAGGATCACGATCAAGAACTTTCTGAAATTCATCCCCGGCTTCTGCCCATTTTTCCTCTGCTATCGCGATTTTACCTAGACCAGCATAAGCTTGAATCAAATCATTGTCGATTTTCAGTGCAGCTTTGTAAATTTCCTTAGCTTCATCAAAATTGCCTATAGCTCGCAATGAATCGCCGCTGGTAATTAGACTATCAATTGAAATAGAATTTTGCTGTGCGTATGACGAAATTGAAACCAACCAATTGACGATTGAAAAGGTAACAGGGATTATAATAGTATTGAGAATTTTATTTAACCGCATTAAAATTCCTTGGGTTAGATTTTACTTTTTAATTACATTTCAAATGGAAAAAAATAAACTCCCACAGATTACACAATCTGTGGGAGTTGTAACATAAATAAAATTTTATAATAAGAGGAAATTATATTACACAGCATTCTCTGAACTATCCTGTTCTTTCTTTCTACGGGACTTTCGCTTTGTCGTCTTTTTTTTGGATTGCTCAGAAGATTTATCCTCTTCCACAGATGCCTGTTCTGATTTCACTTCTTCAGTAGTAGCTTTGACCTCGGTTTCTGTTTTTACTTCTCCATCATCGGTTTCAGGTTTTGTTTCCTGGTCACCCAAATCATCCTTTTTTATTTCAATACCAGACTCAGGTTCTGTTGTTCCTTTTTCGGCCTCAGCTTTTATCTCGTCAGTACTGGTTTCGACTTTTGTTTTCTCAGTTACTTGTTCAGTTTTCTTGTCTTCTTCACCAGGTGTAGTTTCTAACTTTTTTGCGGTTATCTCAGTGCTTTCAGTTTCCGGTTTTTGTTCTTCTGCTGCTGGTATAGCCTCAGTTTCAGGTGGTTGCTCTTTTTCAGAAGCTTCGGCGGTTTTTGTATCAACTTTGACCTCTGATTCAGTAATTTCTGTTTCAGATTTTGTAGCTTCAATTCCTGATTCAGTTTCGGCTGGTACCATTGCATCAATTTTCATTTCTTCAGTTGATTCAGCAAATAACTCGTCAGCTTCTTCGATTTCAAGTTCTTTACCTTGAGCTTTTTGTCTTACAAGACTTAAAGCGTAATCAATATTTTCAGATAAGACTATCTTTTTAGCTTCCTTATTAAATTCGATTACACACAACTCAAGCTCATCGCCAACCTTATAACCATCTGAGGGTTTAGAGATATTTGGCTTTGTCAAATGGGACATCGGTACGAATCCGTCCACGACTTCAGGTAACTCGGTAATTAATCCTTTCTCAATTAAGCGTACGACTTTGCCTTTAGTTATGGTCCCCGGTTTAAAGATTTCCTCAAAATTATCCCATGGATTTTCTTTAATCTGTTTGTAACCCAGCGAGATACGACGATTTTCTCGATCAACATTCAGGACGACCACTTCAACCGAATCGCTCTTTTTGATAACCTCTCCCGGATGTCGAATTTTTTTGGTCCAGGATAAATCGGAAATATGAATTAATCCGTCAATTCCCTCTTCAAGTTCAACAAAAGCACCAAAATTGGTAAGATTTCTCACTTTGCCTTCATGTCGAGAGCCAATAGGATATTTTTCTTCAAGTGTATCCCAGGGATCAGGTTCTAACTGCTTCAAGCCAAGAGAAATTTTCTTTTCTTGCTCATCAATGCTAAGAATTTTGGCTTTTACAATTTCTCCCACCGCCAGTATTTTTGAAGGATGTTTAATGTGCTGAGTCCAGGACATTTCGGAAATGTGAATCAGTCCCTCAACACCTTTTTCTAATTCGATGAAAGCACCATAATCGGATATATTTACAACTTTTCCTTTGACAATACTTCCCACTGGCCATTTCTCAGTCACATTTTCCCATGGATGGGGTTGCAGTTGTTTTAATCCCAACGAAATACGATCTTTTTCTTCATTAAAGTCAAGCACCATCACCTTAATCGTCTCATCGAATGCAACGATCTCAGACGGATGACTGACTCTTCCCCAGGAAAGATCGTTGATGTGCAGCAAACCATCCACACCACCGAGGTCAATGAATACACCAAAATCAGTGATATTTTTGACGGTACCTTCAAGCACCTGATTCTTTTCCAGATTTTCAAGGATTGTCTGTCGCTGTTCTTTCATCTCTTCTTCAACAAGCGCACGATGAGAGACAACAATATTCTTTCTCAGATTGTTAACCTTGACAACTTTAAAGTCCATTGTTTTACCGATAAAGGCATCAAAATCACGAATTGGTTTCACATCGATTTGGGAACCAGGTAAAAATGCATCAACACCATTTAAATCAACAACGATTCCGCCTTTGATTCTTCGGGTGCATTTTCCTTGCAAAATATCACCATGTTCGTAAGATGCAACGATTCGTTCCCAGCTATGAATAAAATCGACCTTTTTTCGAGACAGAACTAAGTTTCCTTCCATGTCTTCAATATTATCGATAAATACTTCCAGATCATTGCCAACTTTTAGTTCTTTGGGATTAGAGAACTCTTCAATGGGAATGGTTCCTTCAGATTTAAATCCTATATCGACCGTAACTTCTTTATCACCGATCGATAGGATTTTACCAACCACTAATTCACCTTCAACATAATCACTAATTGTATCTTCATAGAGTTTACTGAGCTCTTCATATTCGTCAAAAGAATATTCTTTTTCTTCTTCTAATTCTTCTAACTTTACGTTCTTTTGATTGATCTGTTTCGTTTGCTCAGAATCTGTTGGTTTTAACTCACCTCCTTGTAAGTTTTTTTGCTGATCTTCAATCTCACCCTCTGTAACTTGGGCTTGATTGTTGTTTAAATCCACCATTTAATTATACCTCCAAATAATATTGATTTTAGATTTCTGCAAAATGATATTTTTTTGTCACTTAGACGGGTGTCGTGATAAGAAATCTTTTTTTATTGAGTATAAAAATTTTTCGTTTTACTCGAAATGACAAAATTTCTATTTTCCAGAATTCTAGGTTAAATTGATTATTATTATTAATTAGAATTTAACTAATTTTCTTCCATTTTTTGACTATAAAATCAACCTGTTGTTCAATTGTTAGGTCGGTCGTATCCAGTTCTACTGCATGTCAGCTTTTTTTAATGGTCCAAAATCTAAGGTGATTGTCAGGCGTCTTTTTCTAGAATGTGACTCTATTTTCGTGTCATCTTTTTGATTAGCCATTATCTGCCCGATACCACTGCTTTTAACTCTGAAACCTCCTTTTCAGTTAAATATCTCCATTCGCCGGGCTTCAATCCTGCCAGATTAAGTGATGCAAATTGTATTCGTATTAAGCGCTCAACTTCATATCCTAATGATTTCAACATTCGCCGAATTTGTCGTTTGCGACCTTCATGGAGAGTTATTTCAATTTGCGTTCTGTCGTTTCGAATTACTTTAATTCGACAGGGGCTTGTAATCCCATCTTCTAATACCACTCCCGATTGTAATTTACGAATATGAATATCTCTGATTGCCTGGTTTAGAGTGACACGATAAATTTTATCAACATTAAATTTCGGATGTATCAGTCGATAAGCGAGTTGCCCATCATTCGTTAATAATAAAGCTCCTGAGCTATTCTTGTCTAAACGACCAACTGAAAATACTCGAATGGATTTTGGTATCAAATCCATTACTGTTTTTCTACCGAGTTCGTCACTTGCGGTTGTAACATATCCCTCCGGTTTGTTCATTAAAATATAAATAAAAATATCAGGAGGAGAAACGCGTTGTCCATCAACAGTTACAATATTATTGCTATTATCAACAATTGTACTTAACGATTTAACAACGATCCCATCAATAGCAACTCTGCCCGCTTGAATCAATGATTCACATTTTCGTCGTGATCCCAATCCACATTGCGCAAGAAATCTATTCAATCTCATTATTAGTCATTCTGGATTCATCACTTGAAAAAGGAAATTCTTCCTGTCCACTCCCCAATAATTCTTCGATTTCTTTTGGTTTTGGGAGATCAGAGATATCATTAATCCCAAAATATTGAAGAAACTCAGGAGTTGTATTGTATAACAAAGCACGCCCTACTGCCTTAGATCTCCCTGAAATATAAATCAAATTTCGTTCGAGCAGATTTCTTATCACCCCATCTGAATTTACTCCCCGAATGGAGTCTATTTCGGGGCGACTGATGGGTTGTTTAAAAGCGATAATAGCAAGCGTCTCCAAGCCAGCTCGTGAAAGTTTCGATTTTGCTCGCCCTTTGTAGTATTGCTTTATATAGTTAGCATATTTTGATCTGGTGATAAACTGAAATCCACCAGCTAATTGAACGATCTTAAAAGCGTGCTCATTCTGATCATACTCAGTATTTAGCTCTGTTATAATTTCATTAATCTGAGTAGAATCTAATTCATTAATAATATCTTTAATGCGATTTTCAGTAATCGGATTATCGGACGCAAAAATTAAAGCTTCAACAATCTTCTTTATTTCATTAAATTCTATCACTCTTCCTCGCTAACCAGATCTCTCCAAATGCTTTTGATTGTCTGGCTATAATCTCGCCACGTTTTATGAGCTCTAAGAGAGCAATGAAAGTAACTACCATGACAATTTTATCTTTAAGATGTGAAATTAATTCAAAGAAAGTAATGTGTTTTCCATTCCGTAGATGATGATTAATATATTCAATTTGCTCTTCTAAACTAATTTGAATATCTTCTACATGATGAAAAGTTTCTTTAGGCATTTTATCCAGGACCTGTTTAAACACACTGATGAGTGAAAAAAGTGTAACTTCTTCACCTAATTCGATTCCCCCATCAGAATCAGGTTCAACCTGGTCATAGTAGCCTCGTATAAATACTTTTTTCTGTTCCTCCTCCAGTTCAGATAGTTTAAATGCAAGTTGTTTAAACCGCTTATACTCCAATAGTCTACTAACGAGTTCCATTCTCGGGTCAATAATTTCATCCTCATCGTCAATTGGTGGACGAGGTAATAACATTTTTGCCTTGATCCGAATTAGTGTTGCCGCCAATAAAATGAATTCACCAGCGCCTTCCAGATCCAATAATTTTATAATTTCAACATATTCCAAATATTGGCTGGTGACTTCTGCAATTGGTATATCATAAATATCGACTTCATTTTTCTTTATAAGAAATAACAGAAGGTCCAACGGTCCTTCAAAATTTTGAAGTTTAACTCGATATGCCATCCTTATCCGAGTTTCATTAATGTATGCACTTTATCCATGGTTTCGCTGGCAACCTTTCGAGCAACGGAATTTCCATGGGTGATAATATCTTTAACTTCATCCTTATGATGTTCGTAATATTTACGTTTTTCACGAAATGGCTCCAAATATACTGCCAATTTTTTTGATAAATTTTTTTTACAAGCCACGCAACCCAGAGCACCACTCTTACAATCTCGTTCAATTTCAGGTGTTTCTTCAGGATTAAATTTCCTATGATATGTGAATACATTACAAATTTCTGGTCTTCCCCGGTCGCCCAATCGAATTTTTTGAGGATCAGTAACTGCTCGGTTCACTTTCTGTTGAATTGCTTCGGGTGAATCAGATAATAAGATGGTATTACCCAATGATTTGCTCATCTTCTTACCGTCCAATCCAGGTAATCGACTGAACTCGGTAACACGACCTGATGGAATGATAAATACGTTACCATAAGTCTTATTAAAGCGACGAGCAATTTCTCTTGTTAGTTCGATATGGGGCAATTGATCTTCGCCGACAGGTACCAGATGAGCTTTGTAAATTAAAATATCGGCTGCCTGAAGCACAGGATAACCGAGATGCCCAAAAACCATGTTGTTTTCCAGCCCCAGGTCTTTTGCCTGCTCTTTAACGGTCGGATTACGTTCTAATCTCGGTACCGTAACCAACATTGAAAAAATCAAAAATAATTCCGCATGTTCTTTTATTTGCGATTGAATAAAAATTGGACTTTTTTCTGGCTCAATTCCGGCACATAACCAGTCAATTATCAGATCGATCGTGTCAGTTTCAATTTTCGAAGTATCCAAATCTGTTGTTAATAGATGCCAATCAGCAACAAGATGAAAATTTTCATACTCATCCTGAAGTTTAACCCAATTTTCCAGTGCACCGACATAGTTTCCCAGGTGTAGTCTTCCAGTAGGTCGCATCCCGCTCAAGATTCTTTTTTTCATCTGTTGAGTTCTCCAATATACATGATGTCAAATCACAGTTGCAATTTCATTTCATATAGAGATAAGGTTTCCAGCGATTGTCAATCGTGCCAACAAAATATCGAATAAAGAATATATAATTTGGTCGTTGTGGCTTTCTTGCCAATTTCATTCCAGCTTCTTCAGGAGTTCGATTACCTTTTTTATTATTACATTTAACACAGGCGCAGACAAGATTTTCCCAGGTATCTTCACCACCTCGAACCTTGGGAATGATGTGGTCAATGGTCACTGGACCTGATCGGATTCCACAATATTGACATTGGTGACTATCCCTCTTAATTATATTTTTGCGTGAAAGTATTATTCGCTTTCTTGGTACATTAATATATCTCGTTAATCTAACAATACTGGGTAGAGGATAGCTGGTGCTTACCGAGTGGATATAAGCATCGTTTCTTTCGATGACTTCTGCCTTACCCAAATAAATCAGTATAATCGCCTTTTTAGCGTTGGTTATGGTCATCGGTTCATAATTTTGATTGAGTACCAACACCTGTGAATGTAACATGATCACTTAAAAATAATATAGTTTATTCTACTTATAATTAACAAGAAACAACAAATTTACGATAAAAATTATTAAGAGTCAAGCAATTTTTAGATAAATACTTGGGGGAGTGAGATAGACTAACTCTCCCATTCGTATTTTGTCGACCTTGAAAAAATGAATACTTATATCTAACTGTGCTTGCATAAAGCTTATCGTATCTCACTCCCTAAAGTTGATAAGATTGATTTTAATTGTGATTAATAATGAATCATGACCTGCTTTAAAATTTTTCAGCTTCATCAATTAACATTATGGGAATATCATCTTTGATATTGTATTTTAAGCGACAAGCGTGGCAGATCAGTTTTTCATTTTTTCGATCGTATTCAAGGTCTCCTTTGCATTTGGGGCATGCTAAAATGTCTAACAATTCTTTACTTAACATAGCTTGTTCCTCCATGATGCTAATGTCGTTATCAATGATAATTAAGAATTTCAACTCTGGTTTTAATTATTGAGGTAAAAATTCTCAAGATATTACTCCAGTGTCTCCTCCCAAAATCCCATTTTTCCAAATTTATCAATTCGCTTCTGAATCAATTCATCTATCGGTATTTGTTGTAACTTTTCCAATTCGGTTAAAATTGTATTTTTTAAAATCTCAGCCGCTTCATCATAATTACGGTGAGCACCTCCAGAAGGTTCTTCAATGACAGCATCCAAAATATTCATTTCCAACAGATCCGTTGAAGTAACTTTCATTGCCTCAGCCGCAAGATTTGCCTTTGTGCTGTCATGCCATAAGATCGCTGCGCAACCTTCTGGAGAAATAACCGAGTACCAGGTGTTTTCCATCATTAATAATCGATCTCCTACTCCGATGCCCAGAGCACCTCCACTTGCACCTTCTCCAATAACGATAGTTAGAATAGGAACTGGCAGATGTGACATTTCAAACAGATTTCGAGCGATTGCCTCAGCCTGTCCTCGCTCTTCTGCACCAATACCAGCCCAGGCACCTGGCGTATCGATTAAGCAGACAATTGGACGTCTAAATTTGGTCGCCAGCTTCATCACACGTAACGCCTTGCGATATCCTTCTGGATGGGGCATACCAAAATTGCGATAAAGCTTTTCCTTGGTAGTTCGACCTTTCTGGTGTCCGATGATTGCGACTTGCTCATTTTCTATATCTGCTAAACCGGCAACAATTGCAGGGTCATCTCCAAAAGCTCGATCACCATGCAATTCAACAAAGTAGTTGGCAATTCTTTCAATATAATCCAATGTATAGGGCCTTTGGGGATGTCGTGCTAATTGTACTCGCTGCCATCGATTGAGCTTTGCATAAATTTCTTTACTTAGCTTCGCTGCTTTCTCTTCAAGTTTTGCTATTTCTTCACTCATTTCAACGTCCTCATTTAGCGAATAATCCCTCATCGATTGAATTTTATTTTCCAGTTCTGTTAGAGGACGTTCAAAATCTAAAACGAATTTTTCCATTATATTTTTAACCTATGAATTGTCAGTTATCATAGAAATTTTTAATTTGAGTGATTTGCATATAATGTACTATATTTTGAAAATGGTCTTAATTAAAATCTCGATATCTAATAACAGGGAATAATTTTTTATATAATACAAATTATAGCGCTCCCAATCAGCCATTGTTACTGCGTTAAGTTTATTAATTTGAGAGAGACCGGTCAGCCCTGGTTTTAAATTTATAGGACCTATCGGTTGTTTGTGATCGTTCACTTCAATGATTTTTGAACCAACGATACTTAGCTTCCCTGTTAATACTGACCATAAATAGGGCAGTTTTCTTTGTATCGGTGACAAATCAGGACTTGCAAATTCGAAAATTGTAATTTGATTGGAATTAACAGAAAAAATTTTTTTCTTACTTAGTTTAATGCCTTTTACAAATCTTAAACAGAATATCTTCGGCGAAACAAATACGATAGCAAATCCTGAGATAATGAGATCGAAAATCCGTTTGGTATAAATATTTATCGGGCGATTTAGTTTATAATCAATGTCCATTAGAGGTAAATCGCCAATATATTCAATAGATGCCTTTCCGATGATGACATCCATGCTGCTGGGTATCAGTTTAAAATTAATATTACTTCTTTTCGTGTGGGCAATAATTTCAAGAATCCGATCATAAGATATTTGTTCGATTGAAAAAATAATTTCTTGCGCCCGTGTTTGTCGAATTATTGAATCAAGGTACTTAATTTTACCTAAAACAGGAACTCCTGCATTCATATCGTCATGAGGATTCTCATCATAACTGACGATTCCACAAACTTCGTATCCAGCGTCCAATCGCTCATTTAACTTAGCTGCGATCTTTCTTCCTGATATTATCGGAGCAACGATTAATGCTCGACGCCCCAGTAAATTTTTACCAAAAAAATTTTTAAAGGGGAAAATCGGAAATCTTGATAGAATTTTTATTCCGAAACGCCATCCGCCCAATAAAATGATATTGAGCATTCCTGAAATTAGCACAACAGCTCTGGAAAATGCATACTGGTTGAAAAAAAAAGTCAGTGAAGTGTTCAGTACTAAACCGACTAACACACCATAAGTCGTACGTAACGATGAAAATTTTGTGCGTCTATAACTGCCAACGAGTGTTAAACAAAGTATCCAGATCCATGAATAAACCACCATTACGATTAAATATGCTTGCAGATGGATAAAACTGTTGAATCGTATATAGATTCCTAAAACCATTGACAGATTTAACAATACATAATCAAACAACCCAGGAAAAACCCAGCTAAAAAATCTGCTTAAGAATGTGAGGCTAGCTCGAAGAGTGATCCCAGCCATCAGCAACCATTGCGGAACATGAAGATAACGATTGTGATAATGTTTTTCCACAAATAACTTCATTGCACGATAAAATTGGATAATCAGGTCGATGTCACTTTTTTTGGAACTTTCCCCTTTGAAATGGATGATTTTTGTTTCTGGTAAATAATATATTTTCCAACCGGATTCTCGAATCCGAAAACACCAATCCAGATCCTCACCATACATGAAAAATGATTCATCCAGATATCCGATTTCATTTATTATCTGTTGTCGAAAGAACATAAACGATCCTGAAATCGCTTCAACTTCATACGTCGCATCTGGATTTAAATAGGTCAGATTATAGCGACCAAATATTTTACTATTGGGAAAAAGTTTGCTAAGTCCAATGATTTTTGTAAATGCTATCCACGGTGTGGGGAAACTCCTTCGACATGCAAGTTGTAAGCTTCCATCAGGATTTAATATTTTACAACCCACCATACCACACTCTGGATGATTTTTAAAAAAGTTTAGTAGGACAGAGAACGTATCTTCCTGAACGATAGTGTCAGGATTAATTAATAAAATATATTCACCTTGCGCCTGTTTTATCGCTTGATTATTTGCAGTCGAAAAACCTTTATTTTCTGAATTTGCTATAAGTTTTACCTCGGGATATTTTTTTCGAATCAAATCTACGCTTCCGTCATTGGAGGCATTATCAACAACAAATAATTCATACTCAATGTGTTTGCATGACTTTTTGATAGATATAATGGCTTGTTCTAAAAATTCTTTTACATTATAATTAACAATAACTATTGTCAGGTCCATCTGAATTTTATAAACATCCTTCGATAAATTTTTAAGCAAAAAAATGAAGTCAAACTTACAAAAATTTTATTTAATTGTCAAGGTTTAAAATTGAATGGAAGTAAAATCTCACTTTTGGATGGATTACAGATAATATCGCTTGATGACTAAATTAGTTTATCAAATAATTAAGTTACTTAAATTAAGCCGGTTATTGCTTCGGATGTTTCAAAGAAAGTAATGGCATCAGTGTACATTACAACCCGTAATTGAGGTTTTAAAAATGGAATCCATTTTAATCCACAAATTTGAGAAAGACTATGCCTTATGATATTTTGAACCGTTCAATATTGTGAAAGCGCGATAAAGCTGCTCCAGTAGAATTAACCGGCTCATCTCATGTGTAAAAGTCATCTTGGAGAGACTTAAAATTGTGGAGGCAGATTTCAGTACTTTTTCTCCTAATCCAAACGTTCCTCCTATGATAAGAGTTATTTTGCTATATCCCTCATTCATTTTTTTTTGTAAAAAAACAGCCAATTCCTCAGAAGTCATCTGTTCACCTGTTCGATCCAACGCAATCACAAAATCGTCTTTTGTAATTTTGCTCAATATGCTTTCTGATTCCGTCTTTATTATGGTCTGCTCAGATGTATTAGCGTCAAATCTTTGTTCTTTAACAATCACCCATTCCAATTGACAAAAGCGTGATAATCGTTTTTGAAATTCCTTTTCACCCTGTTGTAAATAATTTTCTTTTGTTTTACCAATAATTATAATTTTAAATTTCATAGACTTAATCAATTTTTTTTATTCATAAAAAAACCCCAACAGGAAAATCTGTTGGGGCTTTATTTGTTTTTTAAGACTTCTACTCGACTCGTGACACGTTTGTTGCTTGCAACCCTTTTTCAGTTTCCTCGATTTCAAATTGAACTTGCTCACCCTGTTTCAGAGTTCGGTATCCAGATCCGTCGATTGATTTGTAGTGAACAAAAACGTCTCCACCTGAGTCTCGCTGGATAAAACCATAGCCTTTGGAAGCGCTGAACCACTTCACAGTTCCTTGTTCCATTAAAACAATCCCTTTTTTAAAAAATATAACAAATTAAATCACCAATTTTTAGCTTTTCTCCTTAATTAACTGGTATGGTAATATCAGTTGATTCTGATCGAAAAACGCAAAACTGGTAAATAATGAATTACGACGATAAGATATGATTTATTTTTATAAAAGTCAAGAACTTTTCTAATATTTTTATTTTTTTTAAAGTTTATGTAGTATTAATACCAAAGTACAATATATGTAACCAGTTATGATTGAAATATATTTTTAATTAGTAGGCTCAGGAATTTTATCCGGCGGTATTGCGCCGAAATCAGATGCAGCACAGTTTTCCTCAACTTGCTTGGTGGTTTTTGCGCCAGGAATTGCTGTGTGACAAGCTGGATGTGAAACACAAAACCGTAGACTAACTTGCGTCATTGTTTGATTTGGATAATGATCAAAAAATGGCTGCATTCGTTCTAATTCATCGAGGTACTTGTCCAATTTTTCTGGTGATGATTAAAGCTTCGGTGGTCATCATTATCAAATCGAGCTTCTCGATTGAATTTTCCAGTTAACAGACCGAATAAAATAGGGATGCGTATAATGACGCCAGTACCATATTTTAATGCTTTTGGAAATAACTCTTTTTCTGCTTCCCGCTCCATATAATACAAAATTGTTTTAAAAGTAGTGTAAAATGGAACTAATCCCTGCGCTAAAAATCGGATGGCTTAATGGATGAATACTAATGTGCCTGCTGTATGTGATCTATAGCGTTCTATTAATGATCTTTCCAAAGGATGTCGTGGCCAGGCTCTATGATAAGTCGGGACGGAGCAAAAGGCACAAAGTTATTATTCTTATCGGGAGCTTGTTAGTCTTTATTTATTTTGTTCTGATCATCTTTACTCCATTGAAGATCGGTTCTGGTGTATTTGTAGTCGGAATTATTGTATTTATAGTCGGTTTGACAGGATTTGTAATTGCGCTATTCGATTTCAAAAATGCACCCCCTGATCAGCCGAGTACCAGCGGACTTTACAGATTCTCACGACACCCACAACAACTAATGTTTTTTATTACCTTTATTGGGATTTGCCTTGCCTTAGGCTCGTGGATCGCAATATTCATCCAACTACTATCCTTGATATTGCTTCACATCAGAGTTGTGGCAGAGAAAAAAGGCTGCTTAGCGAGATATGGTGATTCCTATCAAAGCTATTCCCAAATTATGATAGATGGGCGGAAGTCACGTCAAATAGTATGCAATATGAACGTGAAAATTATTTGAGCTATCGGCATCAAATTGAAGATGTTAGAATTGTGGTTTTGAGTAAGAACTCAGGCGTAATCAGTGTTATCTATAGTTGGGAATATACGAAAAAGGATAATATAAAATATTGTACTCATGGTGCCATAACGATGGTGTGTAGAATAGAATTGTTCATTATCATGGCTCGCATGCTGCTGAACAATTGAAAAAAAATCAGTAACTAATCTCGGTCTTTTTGCTTACTCCATGAGAATTAATCAAATAAAAAATAAAACTTCTTTATTTCATTATTATTTGTATTACTGATCGTACTTTTCATTACATATACTAAAAGCAGAGTGGTTTTCGGATTGGATGTATGTCATGCCTGTGAATACAGGCATCTCCTAACTCTCCGTAATTATAGAGATTCCTGTACCACAGGCACTTCCTTCGGTCGCATCCGCAGAAATGACATTCGAACAAGCGCAAAATCCGAAAACCTTTTCGTATCGGGTATACATTTTTATACCATTTAATCATCCAAGTACAAACTATGTAGCAGCAGATATAAAAGATAAAAGCTCGAAACAAAATAAAAATACAGCCATTGAGCGAGGAGGTAATTATTCCAAATTATTTTATGAAAATCAGCTTGAAACATTGGAAATTAAACTCAATGAAAAAATAAAAAACAGCTTCAACATAAACCAGCTACAACAATTAAGAAATTATTTATCTGAAAATTATGGGGATGAGATTGAACTTGTTTTTGATCGGATATGGACTTTTGTGGGCGTTTATGTTTATGACCGAACAACAAGATTTAGTAAATATAATGAGTTAGTGTTCATCCGTTGACTATTTGACTTATCTTCTATTTACCATTTTGAAGTCAAACCTCATCCGCAGATGACACATTCAGAATTTTTGAGCTATCAAACTAAAACAGAATTACAGTCGCCTTTTAAGGGTGAGTTGGATGTACTTTATGGTGGCAGGTCAATTTATCACAATTATCATTTACAAGATTCACCGACTTTCAAGAAAGGCCAGGGATTACCTGTACAGTTTCTATGCTATGTGGCTGATGGCAAACACATTAACCGGGGTGAACCAATTTGTGGACAGAAAGTTAAAAATAAGTGAAATAAAAAACATCAATCTCATTTAATTCTAAGATTATAACCACGAACTGAGATTAATGCTATTCGGGAGAATTTCAATGCTATTAGATATTATTGGAGAAGCAATTAGCAAATTCATTTGCGATTTCTTTAAAAACAAATCCCTCGCAGGTTTGATAATCGCAGTGGTCATTTCGTTATTATGTTTAGTTATTGCTATCGTTTTAATTTTTAATGGTAAATATGCGATTTCATTACTTTTTATTGTATTGAGTTTATTAATATTCTATATCCGGAGCAGGTATCAGAAAAGCGTATAAATATAAATCCTAAGGAAAAACCACAAAAGAATACAAGGTTCACTGATTTTTCATTTTTGATTGTTCGCTCTATAATCGGTGATCTTCCATGTCCTTGTTCTTGATTTTTTATGCTGTTTTTTTAGTTTCGAATAATATAATGATTTTTGAAATAAAGGGAAATAATTTTGCCTACACTGAATTCAACTAAAGTGACATTTTCGTTTATTGTAATCAATTACAATTCTTATGATCACACACATAAATGTATTGTAAGTATTAAAAACAATTGTCGTAATCACAGTTTTGAAATTATTTTGATTGATAATGCCTCATCAGATGATAGTGTTAATAAATTGGAGAACAAATTCAAAGATGTTATTTTTGTTAAGAATGATGAAAATTACGGTTTTGCACGTGCCTGTAATCAAGGACTTGACCACGCATCTGCCGAGTTCTTAATTTTTTTAAATAACGATTTTGAATTCACTACTGATATTTTCAATAGGATTATCGACAAGTTTAAACAAAATAATAACCTGGGATTGTTGGGTTTTCAATTGTTAAATCCGGATGGAACACTTCAAAAAACTGGATTTATTTTTCCATCAATTTGGCGCCGAATTCTCCAACTCATTATTGTCCCAATGCTCAGGAAAAGAACTTCAGCAATTCATGCTAAACCCGATCAAGCTGATCAGGTCGTTGATTATATTAAAGGGGCGCTGATGATCCTACCATCAAAACTCCTTAATCAACTTAATCTTCGGTTCGATGAGAATTATTTTATGTATCATGAAGAGATGGATTTAGCCTATCAACTGAGGCAGCATGGAAAAATTTGTTTGCTGGATTTTACGCCGGCAGGTATTCATTATGGAATGCACTTCGAGGAAGTGAGTAACGAACGCATTTTTTTATGGCGAAATAAGAATTACCTATATTTTATTAAGAAAAACTATGGGAAAGCTAAGTCGGTAATTTTCGCCCTGATCAATATATTAATTTTTAGTATGAAATGGCTATCTCCTTTCGGTAACAGCGCCCATCGTCGGACCTATCAAAAAGTAATTCGACTTAGCCTGGATTATTTATAAAGCATAAAAAAACCTTGCCTGCTTTTTAAGGGAATTGGATTAAATATCTTGGATATTTCAAATTTTTTCAACATTTATAAATAATAACTTATGTGAATTAAATAGAAAATCCTCCAGCGCATTTATATAATCACGCCAGAGACGGATGCATGTTTCGACGCGTTGTAATGATTCGTCTAAAGAGAAGTTATTTTATCTCGCTCTCTAAAAATAGCTAAAAATAAAAAAAAGTACCAACGCCAATCCCGCCGCAGTTAAGGCATACGGTAACTGGGTATTCACATGGTCCATAGGGTCACAGGCAGTAGCCATTGATGAGATAATTGTTGTATCGGAAACTGGTGAGCAGTGGTCCCCGAAAACTCCGCCTCCCATAACAGCACTAACCATCAGGGGGAGATTTAGTTCCATGTTTTGGGCTAACGGCACTGCAATGGGCATCATAATGGCAAAGGTGCCCCACGAAGTTCCTGTTGCAAAAGAAATAAAACAAGCAACCAGAAAAACGAGAGGTATTACCAGTGCTGGATGAATGGTTGCGGTCGCAAGTTCAGCAACATAGGGACCTGTTCCCATCATCTTACAGGTTGCTCCCATTGTAAAAGCAAAAACCATTAATAATCCCATGGGAATTAATCCCCCCATTCCTTTCATTACCAGATCCAGGATTTCTTTCATCGTAAAGATGTTTTGTATTTTGTAAAGGGCTGCTGCGGCAAAAATTCCCATAAGCACTGCCCAGAACACCGCAGTTGAACCTGATCCTTGCTCAATACGTCCTTTTCCAGTAACCAGGAGCCCAATTGGAACCATTAAAACCATTGCAATTAAAGGTAAAATCATATTTATGGGCTTGGGTTGAACACCTTCTTTTACCGGCATGGCTATCGTCTCCTCAGAAACTAACAGTTGAGCTTCATCTCTCACCAATTTTCCGGTTTCTCTTGCTCTCTTTTCTGCTGTTGCCATTGGTCCAAAATCTTTCTGCGTAGTAATGATGATGAGAACTAATAAAATGGTAAAAATTGCATAAAAATTTGTAGTCACTGCTCTCAGCACCATAAAGAACGGATTTTCGATTTGCTGAGCAACTAATAAACCAGTTAATATAGCTCCCCATCCGTTAAAGGGAATCATAATACAAACAGGAGCAGAAGTGGAATGAGCTATATAAGCCAGTTTTTCCCTTGGTACCTTAAACTTATCGAAAATAGGCCTGCCAATGGAGCCAATGACCAGATTAATCATGTTGCTCTCGATAAATATCAACACCCCGATAATCCATAGCAAAAATCCAGAACTGCGACGATTTTTCACCAGCCCTTTGCTACTGATCCACTGAATAAATCCCGGTACGCCACCTGAATGTTGCATCAAAATGATAAGCGCGCCCACCATCATACTAAAAATGATCACCTTCGTATTTCCAGAGTCGTTAAAAATGTTCACAGCAGCTTCAAGCGTATCCCCAAGCCCTGCCAGTGGATTCCAGCGATTTATGGCAGTCCAACCAAGCCAGATACCGAGGAATAGCGAAGGATAAACTTGTTTAGTTTTAATTGCTAATATGATTGCTAATACGGGAGGAAAAATCGAAATCCAACCATAGGCTTCTATGTCAGGTTTAAATGTATGACCGATAAATACCAGCAATAGAGAAATATATATTGCAAATCCAATAATGCCTAATATGTTCCAAATTCTTTGCTTTTCTTTGAGTTGTTCTATCGAGATATAACCTTTGTTGTCCCATGCAATTCTGTTTCCTCTGAATCCGAAATATAATGCGATTGAGAAATCAATGAGTAAGACAACAATGAATGAACTTATTCCTGGTACACCAATAAATCTAAATACAATGTTTAATAAAATTAAAAGAAGACTAATTCCAATTTTTCCATGGAACAATAGCCATATAGGTGTAACAAAAAAAGCTCCCCAATTGAATCCAAGTTTCTCCGGTATTGCTGTGTTGTTGTTATAAGTTCGGATTTCCATTTTGTCCTCATTTACTCATTATTTTATTTTCCAACTAAAATAACCAGAAGAAATCATAGAATCAAGGGAAAAATTTGTCGTGTAAATTTGTAATAGAGATTTGATAGATAAATAAGGAATCGAATTTTGATAAAATTTTAGCTTGCATATTTAAACTTAGTTTTGTATATTTATCGGGTGAGGCTTTCAATTTCGTTTAATTGATACTTTTTAATTGAGTTAGCTATTATATTTGTAGGATTTTGAATATGAATCAGATAGGTTTTGGGGGTAACTATCACTCATTTCTGGAAGGAGATAAAACGTTTCCACGAAAGAGCGACGCTTTTAGTGAAAGTGTACCTTCATCAAGATGGTGCACTTTTTTTATTTTCAGGCAAATAAAACACAAAATGTTAACAGGATAAATCCTATATGGAGGCAATTAATAAAATGGATCTGTTCAAATTAGTGAAGCTCCAAGAAATCGATAAAAGACTAATGGAACTGGAAGATTTCAAAGGCGATCTTCCAGAGCAGGTCGATGATTTAAGAAACAAAATATCGGCACTTAATGAAAATTTAAACCAGAGCATTGGAGAATTGGAGACAGCAAAGAAAATGAATCGAGCTATTGAAATAGATATTAGTTCTTTGACAGATAAGTTAAATAAATATCAGGAACAAATCTATTCAGTAAAAACGAACAAAGAATACGATGCGATCACATTGGAGATAGAAAATCTTGAAAATAAAATCGGAGAAGCTGAATTAAAGGGTGTGGAATCCTTAGAGAAAGAAGAGAAATTTACCGCGGATGTTGCCAGGATTGAAAAACAATTATCTGAATCCCAGGAGCTTTTGCATGGGAAAGAAATAGAACTACAACAAAAGCTGAATAAAACAAAAGCTGAGCAAACTGAACTTATCAGCCAGAGAAATAAACTTATCTCAACTGTTGATTATCGGCTTGTCGCCAATTATGAAAGAATTCGCAAGGGAAGAAATGGTGTTGCTTTAGCTGTAATTGAAAGTTATACCTGTAATGCCTGTTTCGCTACGATTCCAGCTCAAACTGTAGTTGAAGTTCGTAAGATGAATAGAATAATTACTTGTGAAGTATGCGGTCGGATCTTAATTTCAACTAATAATAAAATGGAAAAGCGATTAGAAGCAGAACCCTTGAATATTTCCGGCTAAAATGAAACATAGATATTCGTTACGGTTTAGTTTTTCATGTCATGCCTGTGAATACAGGCATCTCCTAACTATTTGTTATTCAGGAGATTCCTGCATACGCAGGAATGACATCAACTATGAAATTTTTAGTCTTAATGAGTATATTAACATTCACAAATCATTTATGAACATGCCTTCATCAATCCGAAGTAAGGCAGACGATCGCGTTCCGATTTTTATCGGGATGAGGAAAGTCCGAACTCCATAGGGCAGGACGCCTCATAACATGAGGGAGGTGTGAGCCTACGGAAAGTGCCACAGAAAAAATACCGTCCCATTTAGCGGGATAAGGGTGAAAAGGTGGAGTAAGAGCCCACCGGTTCTCTGGTAACAGGGAACGCATGGTAAACCCCGTCCGGAGCAAGACCAAATAGGAGAGGAGAAGTTGCCCGCTTCGTTTGACTCTCGGGTAGGTTGCTTGAGGTCTCGAGTGATCGGGATCCCAGATAAATGATCGTCCTCGACAGAATTCGGCTTATGACTTGCTTTGGATTGATGGAGCTTATATTTTGTTAAAGCTTTTAGGGAGTGATTTATTTTATCCTACTCCCTTAATAGCTGTCACGTTTAATTTGTAAAGAAATCTTCTGATTTTCCTATTGAAAGCTTTACGAAAGGTCTTTGAATGAAACTGAAATGGGTTCTACTTGATGAATTTGATAAGGAGAGAGTAGAAAATTACGCCCAGATACTCAATATCCCCCCCATAATCTCCAAAATTCTACTTAATCGTGGTATCGATACACTTGAAAAAGCGAAACTTTTTTTCCATGGTAAAATGGAAGACCTTTATGATCCGTTCCTTCTCGCAGATATGGAAAAGGCAGTAGACCGAATTGTAACGGCAATTCATAAAAAAGAAAGAATACTCATTTATGGTGATTATGACGTCGATGGAATTACTGCCGTCTCATTACTATATTTGTTATTGAAGCAGTTAGGTGTTGATGTAAGTTTTTATATTCCCCATCGAGTTCAGGAGGGGTATGGGATTTCTACCACCGGCATCGATGAAGCAGCTAAAGTTCAAACAAACTTAATTATATCTGTTGATTGCGGAATTACTGCCATCAAAGAGGTAGAATATGCTCGCCAGTTAAATATGGATGTGATTATAAGTGATCATCACGAACCCGGGATTCAATTGCCAGATGCTTATGCTATCCTGAATCCGAAATGCGAAAATTCTAACTATCCGTTTCAAGAATTGGCTGGTGTGGGAGTTGCTTACAAATTAGCCCAGGCATTAACCAGTGTATTGAATTTAGATGAAAATATAATTAAAGATTATGTTGACCTTGTCGCTATTGGCAGTGCTGCTGATATTGTTCCCCTGGTTGACGAAAATCGAATTTTCGTCGAAGAGGGGCTCAGAAGATTAAATAAAACAGTGCGACCCGGATTGAAAGCATTGCTGCGCGTAGCCGGATTGTTTAATAAACCAATTGGTACCGGTCAAATTGTTTTTATTATCGCGCCTCGAATCAACGCAGTCGGTCGTATGGGCAATGCCGAACGAGCTGTTGAACTATTGACCACTCAGGATCCAGCGAAAGCTTTAGAAATCGCTAATATCCTTGAAACCGAAAATCGACAAAGAAAAAATATCGATGAAGATACCTTCAAAACAGCGCAACAGATGATTGAAGAGAAATTCGATCTATCTGCTTGTTATGGTTTAGTTTTAGATCAAAAAGGTTGGCATCCAGGTGTTATTGGGATTGTTGCTTCGAGAGTGGTGGAAAAATATTATCGACCAACGATTATGATTTCGATTGAAGATGATATCGGAAAGGGATCCGCTCGGAGCATTTCTGGATTTGATATTTATCTGGCTCTAAAAGAGTGTGAGGAGTTACTCATCGGCTATGGGGGACATAAATATGCGGCTGGCTTAACAATCGAAAAAGAAAAGATTGAGGAATTTCGTGAAAGGTTTAATGATGTTGCCCACCAATATTTAAATGAAGATTTGCTTTCCCCAAAACTCCGTATTGAAGATGAGATTCGATTGAAAGAAATCGACAATCGTCTCTATCGGTTTTTAAAACTGTTAGCCCCATTTGGTCCACAAAATATGCGTCCAGTGTTTTTATCGCAAAAGCTCCAGGTCGTTGGTACTCCTACAATTGTTGGGAACAATCATCTGAAGTTTAAAGTAAGACAGGATGGCATTGTTGTTGATGCTATCGGATTTAATCTTGGGGATTTGATTTATCGAATCGAGCCAGGGGCGAGTAATTTAGATATGGCCTATGTTATTGACGAAAATACCTATCTCGGTCGAACGACCTTGCAATTAAGAGTTAAAGACCTGCGTTAATTTTTTTAGTAATGGAATAATTTGATAATAACGGGGAAGGACATGAATTTAAGACAAATTGTTTCTTGGTTTGGTTTATTGCTTTGGCTATTTGTTATTTCAAGCTGTTCTAAACAAGAAAAATCGCAATCAATAGAGTCAGCAGCAATTTTCTCTGACTCCACAGTGGTAGCAATTATTAATGGAGAAACTATTCATGAAGATGATATAAATAAAGCAATAACACAATTTCTGAATCAATTAGGGAAAGATCCTGATCTTTTTAAAAACCAGCAAACCGATTCAGCTTTGTGGAAAGATGCATTTAACTGGATCGTGTCAACTCGACTTCTTGTACAGGAAGCACTAAGACAAAACATTGAAGTTGATGAAAATGAAGTCGATCGGGCATTAAATATGATAAAAGGACGATTCCCATCAGAACAAAAATTTTTTGATGCCCTTAAAGAAGCTCAGTTATCGATGGAACAATTTATTAATAATATCTCCAATGATTTAAAAGTACAAAAACTATTGGAGCAAAAAGTAGGTTCAAAGATAGAAGATGTTTCAGATGAAGATGCGCTCAATTTTTATAATGAGCATGGCGAAAAATTCATGAAGGAAGAGCAAATTCGAGTGCATCATATTCTCATAAAAGTTCCTGAAACCGCTGATCCCCCAAAAGTGAAAGATGCTGAAAACAAAGCGATTAAAATACTTGAAAGAATAAAAAAGGGTGAAGATTTTGAAAAATTAAGTCGTCAATATTCCGAAGACCCTTCAGCACTTAAAGGCGGAGATATTGGATTTTTTGAACGCGGTGATATGATTAAAAATTTCGAAGATGCTGCTTTTGCCTTGAAAATTGGAGAGGTGAGTGATTTGGTGAGAACTCCTTTAGGTTTCCATATCATTAGAATGGACGAAAGAAACCCTACTGACAAAATTCCTTTTGAAGAAGCAAAAATAGAAATAAAATTTAAACTCAAACAAGAACGTTCAGACAAAATGTTGGAACAATACGTGGAAGAATTAAAATCAAAAGCCAATATTAAGCTTAGAGATGCAGATTAATTAGCAATAACAGTTATGCTCTTAATTCGTTATTTTGAAAATATCATTCATCAAGAAGAAGAAGAAAAAGATCAATTCTTTTTCTACCCTTTCAATTCCATCGATTTTCTACATAATTTGTCGTATATTTCATATCCTCATCTCTATCAAATTAACAGATTTTTATTTCTTTATTAAATAATTTAGCAAAGGAGATATTCATGAAGCCTGAAGATGAAAAAGGTAAGATTTGGTTCAATGGTAAATATGTTGATTGGTGGGATGCGAAAATTCATGTGATGTCTCATGTGGTTCATTATGGAACTTCTATTTTTGAGGGAATGAGATGTTATGAGACTCAGAAAGGACCAGCAATATTTCGCCTCAAGGAGCATATCCAACGATTTTTTGATTCAACCAAAATTTATCGAATGGATATTCCTTTTTCTCAATCTGAAATTATGCAAGCATGCATCGATGTCGTTAAAGTGAATAATTTGAAGTCAGCCTATATTCGACCTCTGGTATTTCGAGGCTATAATACCTTGGGAGTTGATCCCACCGCGTGTCCGGTCGAAGTGATCATCGGTGTGCTGAATTGGGGTGCCTATTTAGGAGAAGATGCAATCAAATATGGCGTTGATGTTAGAGTTTCTTCATGGAATCGTATGCATCCAAACACACATCCAGCTTTAGCAAAGACTGGTGCCAATTACATGAATTCACAGCTCATTAAACTGGAAGCAAAAATTGATAATTATTCTGAGGGAATTGCATTGTCCAGTCAAGGTTTTGTCTGTGAAGGCAGTGGGGAAAATATATTTCTGGTACGCAATAATGAAATATTTACGCCAACAGTTGGCTCTTCAATTTTACCTGGCATTACTCGGGATTCTGTTTTTAAAATTGCTCGTGAATTTGGTTTTGAAATAAAAGAAACAGAAATTCCGCGCGAGATGTTATATATCGCTGATGAGTTATTCTTTACTGGAACTGCGGCAGAGGTTTCCCCGATTAGGTCTGTCGATAAAATTGTAATCGGAACCGGGAAAAGAGGACCAATTACTGAAAAAATTCAACGTCGTTTTTTCGATATTGTTGAAACAGGCGATGACAGCGATTACGGGTGGCTAACTTTTATCGATTAATTTTAGAGAACCTGCAATGAGTAGCAGAAGAAGGAGCCGAGAATTGGCTCTGCGCGCATTATATGCGATCGAGCTTTCAAAAAATCCTGTTGAACAGGTGAAAGATGATATTATCACTCATAATAATGCCAGTACTGCTATTAAATCCTTTGCTGAACAATTATTAATAAGTACAGTCGACCATCTCGATGAACTTGATGAAATCATTCGACGTAAATCTACGAATTGGGATTTTAACAGGATTGCCATTATAGATAGAATAATTCTTAGAATAGCTATCTGCGAATTTCTTTATTTTACCGATATCCCTCCAAAAGTTACCATTGACGAAGCCATTGAAATTGCTAAAAATTATAGTACCGCAAAAAGTGGACAGTTTATCAACGGAATACTTGATTCTGTGCTAACTGAATTACGCCAACATAATCGACTAGATAAGAGAGGTCGTGGTTTAATTGATGGTAAATAATGCGATAACGACAACGTTTTTTAATGTAACGCAAGTATCTTGCTTGCTTCTACAACTATGAAGTTAGCTTCGGTAATAATCTTCACTTAATTTTTCGTTTAAATAACAGATATAACATAACCGAACTTTTATAAGTCTCTTAAGTATAAAAATAAATTACTTTATAAGGAGAAATAATGCTGGATAATATAGTTACCAAAATATTTGGCAACAAACATGACCGTGACATAAAACAAATTAATCCTTTAGTAGATGAGATAAACCAATATTATCAGCAATATCACGAATTATCTGATGATGAATTAAGATATAAGACAATCGAATTTAAAAAAATTATTCAAGATCGAGTCGATGAGATTCAATCTCAAATTTATGATTTACAACACAAATTACGTGAAGATGTTTCATCTGATGAGGTAGTGGATTTAGACAGTATTCGTGATCAGACCGAAGAATTAGAAACAGAAG
>SMTZ1_10001117_pt1 | contig 26442 bp, 36 predicted proteins | sample DeeMarSWOR136_30_FD_25667 | JGI IMG/M metagenome (IMG submission 25667)
CGCGTCTGCGTCGGATCGACAGCGGACTATGCAGTGATCCTTTCGCCCGCGTGGGTCGCCCGCATGGATCGGCTTTGGAACGAGATCACCAAGCGCCACGCCAGGACGCCAAACGTCCACATGCTGCGCGGGATGCAACTCAGTGCGCGAGAGTGGCCGTTCGCCTCGGTCGATAGCACTGACGTAGCCCAGAACCATAACCGCCCGCAGAACACCGCCCGCGCAATGGCCGACCGGTGGGACGCAGCGAACTGCCCGGCCTGTTGGGTCGAGCGCCACCCTCAAACCGACATGTTTGATCAGGAGATCACATGACCCACGACCTAGACGAACTGAAGCGGCGGCAGGACTTCCGCCTACATGCTGTGGCGCATTCTACAGGCGCACGGCGGCACGCTGCCGGATGACGTTGTCGTCGCCTTTGCCAATCTAAGGACTAAACATGTCAACCTTTTCGATTCCAACTTGCCACTATCACGCCACCGCGACCGAACGTCTGGCAGTCAAGATCATTGGCGACCCCATCGCCAGTAAGATCGATATGATCGTGCAAATGCGCGAACACGAACGAGATCCCGCCATGCAGCGCAGCCTATGGTCGCAAGCTCACTTCCAATACAAGAAAGCGGTGGCCGAAGTGCGTAAACGCGCCGATTGTCCCGATATTCTGAAACCCCGACCGGACTTAAAATAATGCCTAGCGAAACACCGAGAACGCCAAGCGAAACGTATCGCAGCCTGCTAACACGCGGAGCCAACCGCCATATGGGCCTGTTGGCGCATGAAGTGGCTTGGTATGCTCCAGACGCCAAATGGCCGCGTAGGGCGCTTAAAACGGCCTTTGCGTGCCTGTTGTTGGCACTGGCTACCGGCATTGGCCTGAGCCGATGAGCCGAATTCACCATTTTGCCTATGTAGACCCGACTGTGGTCATGGGTAACGATTGCGTGATCTGGCAATTTGCCAGCTTGACCCGAGGAACGCGCTTGGGCAACGCTTGCAGCGTTGCGCCCGGCGCGCATTTGGACGGGCCAAAGTTTGGCGACCGCTGCATCATTGGTCACAACGTTGCGATGGGACCGGGGTTTGAGATCGGCAATGACTGTTTCATTGGTCCTGGCGTTGTGCTGGCTAACGACGCATTTCCGGCGGCGCACAAGGAAAACTGGGACATCAAGGAATTCCAACGCGGACTTATCGCAATCAGGCTAGGAGATCGCGTCACGATTGGCGCCAATGCCGTTGTGTTGCCTGGCGTCACGCTGGGCGATGATTCATGCGTCGCCGCTGGCGCTGTTTGCGGAATGAACGTGCCGATTGGGCATTTGTTCGGCCGCGACGGCAAGATTTCGCCAATACCGGATCGGTTGCGGCGCATGAGAATGAAGGCAGTGCCATGATTGCGATTGCTACCCTGCTTTGGCAGCCTAACGAACACAGCCATAGCTTTTCGGCAGTGTACGATGCGCGCTGGGTTGAAAAGCTCTATCGCGGAGTCAAGCGTAACCTGACGCAGCCGTTTGAATTCATTTGCTACACCGACCGCGATTATATGTTCCAAGAGCCGATCAAGCAGCTACGCATTTTTGGCACGCCTAGCTATGCGACTTGCATTCAGCCCTACAGCCTGAATCGCCGCATGATCCTAATGGGACTGGATACCGTCATAACCGGCAACATCGACCACTTAGTAGACGCGACAAAGCTAATCGCCGCTGTAGGCTTGCCCCGAGATCCATACCATCCTAGCCGCGCCTGCAATGGCGTCGCGTTAGTGCCAGCGGGCCGCGCGTTTATCGCCTATGGCCACAACGGCGAAAACGACATGGAATGGATGCGAGCGCAGCAGCACTTCATGCTGGATGATGTATGGCCGGGCCAGATCGTGAGTTACAAAGGCCACGTTAAAGAGCATGGCCTTGGCGATGCTCGAATTGTCTATTTTCACGGCATGGAGAAGCCGCATGAACTGGATGAAGAATGGATAGTCAACAATTGGATTTAGCGCCGATCGCGGCGGTGCCGTTCGCAACGATTTGCCGTTGCGGCGCGCAACTGCCCAAAGGCGCTACAGCACGCTGGAAAACAACCCCACATGCAGCTTACCATTGTACATTTTGCAGGCCGAGAAATGAATCATCCAACCTGGGACACAAAGCACGCGCAAATCTTGACTGAGATGTGGCCGAATTACTCGGCGTCATACATTGCCAATCACCTAAACAAGACGTTTGGCACGCATTACACCCGCAATGCTGTTATTGGCAAAGCTGGGCGCATGAAACTTGAAAAACCTAAGCATGAGCGTATTGGCGTACTGAGGCCCCTAAAACAAACGCGGCGGGATAAGCCTGCTCGCGTTAAAGCCCCCAAGAGGTTCGTCATGGTTAAACCTGATGTACCAGATTACCGGCCACCGCGTATTGTTGTGCCGGAAGAAGCTTGGAATCCGCTGCCTGATACAGTGCCGATTAACATTGTGCAGCTTAACCGCAAGACTTGCCGCTGGCCGGTCGATACAGATGGCGACACTGAGCAAATGTTTTGCGGTGCGCCGTGTTCTTCAACCTATTGCAAAAGCCACGCACGCCTTGGCAAAAGCCCGTATGCTTTGAGCAAGAGCGATTTCTTGCGGAACATGCGGCGCTATCTGTGAAAGACTGGATTCTACCAGTCATCTGCATCATGCTTGCCGCTGGAATGTACCTATTTTGGGTCATTGCAGCGGCTACGCTTTGGGGTTAATGTAAACCCATACGCGCTCGCCTCTCTCTCCAAGGCTCGTGAGCGCGAGCGCCCCCGGCTCACTCGCCCTGGCCGGGGGCGCTACGTTTTTGCCAGTCCCCAAATCCCCGCACGCTCGTTAATCATGCCAGCCCGCGACAGTGCTGTAAGGCCGCGGCGTATGCCTTGACGCACAACCGCCTTATCTTCCTGCACGATCTCTTGAGCCATTATGACAAGCTCATCTGCGGTGGCTACGCCTTCGCTCAGATGCTTCATAATGATTGGGGTGTATTTCGTCCCCTTGAAGCCTTCCAAAGCGTTTTCGGTAATATCGCTGTATTTAGCCACAAGGCTCGACAGTTCGTCGCCGTCTTCATCGCGGCCAAGCACAAAGCGCTCAAGATTGAACAGCGCGTCGGGCGCTTTGTCGCCGTCCTTCTGCTTGCTCACCATCAACCGCGCGGTCATGGCCTGCGGATCTGGGCGAAACACGCCAAGGATGAAATCCAAATTAGCCGTGATGGCGGACGAACCGCGCGGGCGCTCGCTGGCAGCGTGGCCGGTGTGGTGAATGATGATTACGCTGCATCCAAACGGCGCGCGGATTTCGCTGTTAATCAGGCGAATATAATCGCCAATGTCGGAGCTAGAGTTTTCGTCTCCGGTGAACGTCTGCGCCAACGTGTCGATCACGACCAAGCGCGGCTTTTCAGACATGGCTTCGATGTCATTGCGAAGCAGCTTAATTTCATTTTCGTCGCTAAGAAGCACGGGCCGCGTACAGATCGTGATGTTGTCGATCGGCTCTGCTAGGCCGTGTATTTCATGCCAAGCCTGAATGCGCTTGGCGATGCCTGCACCGCCTTCGGCAGCGACGTAATAAACAGGGCCGGTCTTGGTGCGCTTATTGGCCCAATCAGCGCCTGTGGCAATGTGCATAGCCATATCCAGCGCGATGAACGATTTGAACGTACCGGACGCGCCAAAGATCATGCCCATGCTATCGTCAGGCACCAGCCCCTTGACCAGCCACTTGATGTTGCGCGTGGCTTCGAGCAGTTCAGCAAACTTGTATGAAAACTGGCTAGGTTCTGTTTCCCTTGGCGGCGGGGCAAACTTTTCCGCCGTGGACACCATGCGGATAAGATCGTGTCCAAACCGCTGCTCCCAACGGTTAAATTCATGCTCATCTTCCGGCTTTACCGCAAGCATCAGCGAGCGCAGTAGATTCACAACCGCGCCAGGGTGTGTGCCAGCCGCGACCATAGACGCAGACAGCTTTAGCAGGCTGTCGTGATAAGAGCGTTGCGCGGGATCGGGGTTGACTAGGTTTTTGAAGCTTTCAACGTGATCGATCGACGTTGACTTTGGAATATCGCTCTTTGGCTTTGCGGGCGCTCCGCGCACCGTGGCCAAATCAAGGCCAAACATGGCCGCTGCGTCTTCAAGAGAATATTTGTGTGTCAAATCACATTTTAGTGATCTGAGAGAAAATGTGCCGGTGCTGCGTTTCTTGGTATTGCTGCCAACTGGCAGGCGACCATAGCGCACCAGATTGTTGCCGCTGGCATCGGCCTTAATCATGTTGTGCGCGACCATGTGCTGCAACACACGATCGATAAGATCGCGGTCACGCGTTTCTGCGTCTTCTGGGTCTAGCAGAATGCCGATTTGATAATTGCCGGGTGATGTCTCAAAGATATAAGACGGCTGCCCAAGCAATTGATCGGGATCGGCATCATCTGCAAGTAAGACAGAAAGTCTCACAAACGTATCTTTAGACCGCTTTGGCCTAACATCTGCTTGCATCTCTGCGACGCAGAAAAAGTTATTGTCGCCTGTGCGCTTGTCTATCAAAGACAACTGTGCTGGCGTGCCTTTCCATGCTTGACCAGCCCAAGCGGAGACATCCGCCTCGCCAGGGTCTGAGCGAAAAGACGTAGTCCAGCCGTAAGTATTCTTGAGTTCGCCGTAGACGGCGCTCAAGAACTCGCTGTTTGTCATGGCTTAAGCCTTTGGGCGAGTCACGCCGGATAGAGTATAGATGTCGATCAACATTCCAGTGCGCTTGGCGTGATTCAAAATCACAGGCCAGTATTTCTGTGGAATGCGACCTCCAGTGCCTCGCATTTCTTTAATCATCACCCACCGCGACACGGTGGATTGATTGACGCCACAAAGCCTAGCTGTGGCTCCAGCGCCTCCCAAACGACGTATAACGTCAAACGCGGGCTGGCAACGATTCCGAATTGGTGCGACCATAGATGCTCTCCTTTAGGGTGACGCTAGGACGTAGCGTTTCAAAGCGCAAGTGCCTTTTTGAGAAAAAAGCATATTGCCAACCCTAGCGAACTGCGCTTATGTGCGTTTCATAGGAGAGCCAAAACCATGAACCTTGAACAACTAGCCGAAGCCTGGCTTGACGCCAAAGCCGATGAACGCCGAGCCAACGCCGAACGCCGAGCCATTGAAGATCAGATCCTAAGCCAACTGAACTCAACCAAGGAAGAAGGCCGAAGCACAACCAAGCTGCAATCTGGATTCAAAATCGTAACAACCGGAAAGCTGAGCTACAAAGCCGAAATCGAAGCCATAATCGAAACCACGGAAGGATGGCCATCCCACCTCAAGCCCTACAAGACTAAAGTCGAACTTGACGAAACCAAGCTTAAGGAACTACGCGAAACCCGCCCTGACGTTTGGCGCAAGCTCGCCAGCGTCGTAACCGTTAAGCCCCTTAAAACCCAAGTCACTATTGAGCGCATGGAGAGCGAAGATGGCGTTTGATCTCAAATCAATCCGCAAGAACGATGCAATCGCAGCCCCACGAATTATGCTGTATGGCGTTGAGGGCATCGGCAAGTCCACTTTTGGAGCCGGTTGCCCCAATCCCATTTTCATCCTCACCGAGGATGGCCTTGGCAGCCTCAAGGTCGATCACTTTCCTGTCGCTCAGGCGACGGACGATGTGATGGCCGCGATAGGTACGCTGTACCAAGAGAAGCACGATTTTAAGACGCTGGTGCTGGATAGCCTTGATTGGCTTGAAGCGATCATTCAGCGCGAGATCGAAACTAGGTATGACGCGAAGGATCTTGCCTACGGCAAGGGCGCGCTCATTGCGGCTGAAAAGTGGCGGGAAATCCTAGAGGGATTGGACGCTCTGCGAAACGATCGCAAGATGGCGATCGTACTTTTGGCCCACTGCACCATCAAGCGTTTCGACAGTCCCGAAGTCGAGCCGTTTGATCGCTATCAGCCCAAGCTCCAAGAACGCAGCAATGCGGTCGTGAGGGAATGGGCCGATGCGGTCTTGTTCGCCAATTATCGTACCATCGTGAAGAAGGACGATGTTGGCTTCAACCAAACCAACAACCGAGGGATCAGCAACGGAGAGAGATTGCTCTACACCAATGAACGCCCGGCCTACATGGCCAAGAACCGTTATAGCCTCCCCGACTCCATTGGGATGTCATGGGACGAATTTGAAGCCGCAATCAATTAACCTGGAGAACCAAAATGGCTGAAATCAACTTCAACGTATCGGATTACGACGTTGCTCCGCGTAGCTCGTTTGATCCGCTGCCCAAGGGCGACTACCAAGCGATCGTCACCGATAGCCAGCTTAAGACCACTAAGGCTGGCGATGGCGAATATATCGAATTGACCATGCAGATCGTGGATGGCGAGTACAGCGGTCGTCGGCATTGGGAGCGACTGAATGTCGTGAACAAGAGCGAGAAGACCCAGAACATTGCTCGCAGCCATCTGAACTCGCTTGCGCAAGCCTGTGGCGTTCCGAACCTCAAGGATACATCGGAACTGCATGACATTCCGTTCATGCTGTCTATGGACCTTGACCGCCGCGAAGAGGGCAAAAACAAGGTGATGGGATACGGCAGCCTCAAGGCTGCGCCTAAGCCCGCGCCGCGTCCGACTGCTGCTGTTGGATCCACCAAGAAGGCTTGGGAGCGGTAATGGCAAAGGTGCCTGATCGGGTTGATACCACTGCGGCACAAGTGCTGGATTGGTATGAAAAGCAATCAGAGCCGCATCGCGCGCATTTGGGCGCCAGCCTGATTGGGCATCATTGCGACCGCTATCTGTGGCTAGTCTTCCGCTGGGCCGATACCCCGAAGTTCAGCGGAAGGCTACGCCGCCTGTTCAACACCGGCAAACGCGAGGAAGAACGTGTCTACGACGAACTTCGCGCGATCGGGATTGAACTACACACCGAGGACGAAGGCCAGCAAATCCAATGCCGAGATCAGACCGGCCACTTTGGCGGTTCTGTCGATGGCGTTGGCCGTGGCTTTATAGAAGGCAAAAACACTTGGGCGGTCTTGGAGATCAAGACGTTCAACGACAAAGCGTTTATGGACGTTCGCAACAATGGCGTGAAGGCTCAGAAGCCGCAGCACTACGCACAGATGCAAACCTACATGGGTTTGATGAACCTGGAGCGCGCGCTGTATTTCGCTGTCAACAAAAACACCGACGAGATTTACACCGAGTGGGTGCATTTTGATGAGAAGGAATTTCTGAACATCACGATCCGCTCTAGCATGATCGTGCTGTCGTCTAGGCCCAAGCCTCGCATCAGCGAAGATCCCGCCAACTGGCAATGCAAGATGTGCAACATGCACGCGCTTTGCCATCTGGCCAAAATGCCAGAGTTTAGCTGCCGCACTTGCGTGAACGCTACGCCGGTTGAGGAAGGCCGCTGGGTTTGCGAGCTAAAGAAAAAGCACATCAGCGTTTCCGAGCAGCAACGCGGCTGCGAAGCGCATATGTTCATTCCCGACCTTGTGCCGGAGGCCGAGGCGATTGACGCCAGCGATACGCACATTGAGTACAAGGACAAACACAGCGGCAAGACGTTCAAGAACGGTGCGTTCTACGTCACCAGCAAGAACTTTGAAGCCGATCGCGCCAAGGCATTGGGGCAAAGCGCCAAAGTGCCGTTTAACGACGATATTCCGTTTTAGGGGATAGCTATGACCGGGCGAATGTCACGCAACAAAGGCGCGCGCGGCGAGAACGAACTTGCCGCGATCCTGAGCGACGAACTTGGCACTGTGGTCAAGCGCAAGCTTGGGCAGGCCAGGGACGGCGCAGATGATATTGAGATTGGGAAGTTTCGCATTGAGGTCAAGCGCCGAGAGACGCTAGCCATCATGCAATGGTGCAAGCAGATAGAAGCTTGCACGCCAAAGGATCAGGTGCCGCTAGTGGTGTTTCGCCAAAACGGCCAAGAGTGGCGCGTTGTGCTACGGTTGCGGGACCTGATCCCTATGATCCGTGAAGAACTAGCGGCTACACCATACCATGCCGCAGAGTCGCCGCCAGAATAGCCGTGATGGCCATCTGAGCGGCCTGAGCAGCCGTAGCTTCACCAGTCAGATACCCGGCACCAGCGCCAAGCACAGTGAGCGCGGCGGCAACGTAGGTCTTCTTACCCTTAAGCTTTGCAAACATCGTTTTCTCCTTAAGAAAGGTTGACGAGCTTATAATGGGTGGTGCTGTAGGTTTGCATCAGCCCATCAATCAGATTTTCAATCATCGTGTTTTTCTTGGCGATCTTTTCGCGGTTGCTCGCCAGCCAAGTCAGTTCATTACGAATGACGCCAGCAATGTCCTTCTTTGGCAGCACCTTGATCGGCACTTCACCGATAAGCCCGTACCAGCCCTGATAGGCTTCGATGATGTCATCAATGCTTTCAATCAGATCATCATAGAAACTGCCAAGCGCCTTATGCTCGGAATAAGACTTGGTAGACCAGTGCGCCAAATGCACCGCATTACGCAGCGCAAAAACATGCGAAACAAGTTCTTCGATCACGGATCGATCCCTTCCTTATAAAGCATCTTACCGTTCGACATGAACGCGGTTAAAGCCTGCTTACGATTGCCAGTGGCCTTGTAGCTGACATGTACCCATCCGCTAGTCGGCTGACCCTTCTTATAACACTCAAGGATCAATTGGTCATAGTCGCAGTTCTTGCGGATCCACCGCGCCAAGTCAGCATTGGCGACTTCTGGGATTTCAATATCAGCCGCTTCGCCCTTGCAGTGCTGCGATGTTGCCGCGCCGCCGATCGCCTTGTTCAGAGTAGGCCCACGGTATCCGCTGTTGATGTAGATAGGCCCAAGGCTTTCTCGAATGACTTCCAAAACATCCTCGCAAAGACGCTTTAGGTTTTCGATCTCTACCGGCCCTGGCGTATTGTCTAGCCCAAGACGCTCGCCAGCCTGAGACTTGGTAAATTCCTCAAGGTTAAAGTGCCTAGACAGTCTCATGCTCTAGTGTCCGCGCCGTCATCGCTATAAAGATTGCGTATGCGCCTCATGCTGACAAACGCAATGTCTATTATTGCACCATGCTGCACGGTCATATCAACTATGCCATAGCTCCAGCCGGTCGGATTGTGCGATGCGTAGTGTTCGACTTCCCCTTCCGGCAACGCACACCCAGCCTGCACGACAGTCACGCGATCGGTCGGCCCTAGCTTGGCTGCGTTGTGGACCTCGTAAGAATGAGTGTGTCCGTGGACAAGGCTTTCGCACAGAAGCCCGCCAGCGCGGTGCGTGGCCGTCTTGCCGCCCATAGACTTGCCCAGGCCGTTAAACGGCGCATGGGTAAAGCCACAGCCGCCTATGTAGACAATCTCGCCATATGGCCGTTCTCGCCAGCCAAACTGAAGCATGTCCTGCATATATCGATGCGTATGCGTACCCTCGTTTTCAGGGTGCTGGTTTTCAAACTCAAACAGGCGTTGTTCATGATTGCCGCGCGTGCGGATCATCTTGGGTTTCCAATCGGACAAACGCCCGCGCTCGAACGCCTGAAGCATCTGTAAGTGGTTATCCAGGTCCGCCTTGATCGGCGGTTTCATGCGCCCGCGTAGCGTATCGTTCTTGTCGTGCCGTGAGACGCTGTCCATCGTCACCGCATCGCCAAGATCCACGACATTAGGAATGCGATGATCTGAGCCGTATCGCGCAATCCATGTCGAGACGGCTAGGCGATGCTCTGCGCGAGGATCGTTGTGGCGATCTGGGATAACCAGCACGCGCACAATGTCGTTGTCGTCAAAGAACCTTGGCGGGGGCGGCTCCTGCACGACCTGCGCCTTAGCCACCGGCTGCTGGTATCTATCGCGCTTGTAAAGCGTCCAGTCCGGTTCTAGCCCCTCGCTTTTAGCCCTGAGCAACATCCGCTTGAAGCCGTCGTGCGTTATGCCGGCTCCGTCTTCCTTAACCCAGCGTTCAGCCGCGACAGCAACCGCTGTGCGATTGCCTACGCCGGGGAGAAACTGAGGCAAAAAGCCTTCCGTCAAGCATTGGTTTACAAGCTCGACCGCCGCCACCAATTTGTCTTTTTGTGAACTGCTACTCATAAGGGGTAGCTCCTTGGGTCAGCTATTTGCTAGCTGCCACGCCCCAAGCGATGTAAGCCAAGGCGCTTATCATCGCCGCTGCTGCCCAATACAGCACCTTTTCAATTCTCTGCAAGCGACCGTCAATTTCAGTATACCGCTCAGCGCAGACCGCTTCGTGAATCGACAAACGCTGGTCCACTTTTTTAAAGTCCGACATCCGGCAAGTCTCCTGGATAGGCATTACCATCCATTTTCTTTTGGATATTGAAAATGCGGGTGTTGTCCTCCAAAGCCATTAGTTCGTGTGGTTCGTGGGGACGGAAGTTAATGACTTGGCCGGGACCAGCTTCAATGGACCAATCGTGGCTGTAAGCCTTCAACCTACCTGTCGCCACGATCGTAATGTGAACATCCTGTTCACCGTGAACATGCTTAGGCAAAATATCGCCCGCCAGCGCGAAATCATACATCGCGCCACGCAAATCGCCAAAATTGTCGAATTGCCTAACCGACAACATCTGGTGCGGAACCCGGAGCCGAAACGTCGGGCGCTGGTCCGTATTCTGCATCATAGGCGGCACGTTCTTCCTGAGTCATGTCACGGACGGACCAGCTATCCTCCACAACATTACCGTTCCAAACGTAATTTTCAACCAAAACTTGATATGTGTCCGGTGAAACATTTGGGGCATGGCGCACAAAGCGCGCAAAACCTTCTGGCAGGTTTTCCGTATCAACATCGGGAAACGCTTGCCTAAAGTTTTCGCCCATAATCGGATGCTCAAAAGGCTGCCCGTCGCGGATTTGGATGTACAGTTCCATCAAGTCACCAAGGTTGAGGGAAATTGCCGACTAGCGCCCGGCCACACAATACGAACCGCCCCAACGCCGCCAGCGCCTTTAGATGCAGCAAACAGCGTAGCACCGCCGCCGCCGCCATAAGCGCCGCCAGTGACGCCGCTGCCAGGGCTGCCGCCAGAGCCGCCAAAACCGCCGCTGCTGGATGTAGCAATAACAGCCGTTGTGGTCGCCCCAAATATCCCCACGCCGCCGCCGCCGGTGCCGTCAACGCCATTGCCAGCGCCACCGCCGCCACCGCCGCCATAGCCGCCCGACGCTGCAGCACCAGCGCCGCCATTGTCGGAATACCCACCAGCACCGCCGCCGCCATAACCGTTAGCGGCTGAGTAGCCCGCGCCGCCGTCCCCGCCGCCTGTCGAACTTACGCTTTTAGTGCCACCAGTACCTGACGAATTGCCCCCGCCAGCCGAATAGGTAGTACCAGAAATGACAATGGAGCTTTGTCCGCCATTGCCATCAATCGCTCCCGCCGCGCCCACGACAACCGTATACGAGTTACCTGCCGTGACGGCTACATTGTTTTTATAACCAAGCGCGCCGCCGCCGCCGCCCGACGTTGTTAAGCAACAGCCCGATTGTGCGCCACCTCCGCCGCCAACGTACACGACAGAAACGGACGTAACGCCCGTAGGACAAACCCAGGTGTAGGTTCCCGCCGTGGTATAGGATTGCTCGCCATAGCCCTGCACAGGCCACGTTTGAGCCTTGGTGTACTGAGCGTCCTGCTCAAGCGTCCACAATCCCGACGCAGAGCCGGTTTGAGAGACGCTAGAGGGAACAGAAGGCGGCGTTGCTGAAACAATCGCGCCCCTATAGCTTTTGCGCGACATTAAGAAATTTCCTCGTAGGAAACCGTGAACGTAATCTTATTGGCCGCGCCGCTCGTAACTGTGATCGACCGATCTTCCTCAAGATACAGCGAGGTCATTTTGTCCATGACAGTCAGCGAGGCATTAGCCGGAACGCTGATAGTGGACGCGATCGGATACGCCGTGCCGCCGCTAGGAGCCGAGCCTTGGGCAACATCGCCGTCGGTGTAATACGACACCGTGGCGTTCACCGCGTTGGTGCCGTCCACGTTCGCCGCCGTGATGTTGTTCACCCGCAGCACCTTGCCGCTGCTAGAGGTGTTGGCGAGAAGCACAACAGCGGAAGTGCCGCTAGGCGTGTAAGCGGTCGATTTACCGTAGATGGCGGTCGTGTTGACGATATTGGGAGCGGCCATTTTCTATTCCTTAAAGACCAAAGATAAGGGCGTAAACGATACCGCCCGATGGAATCGGAGAGGAAACCCAAGCGCCACCAGAAGCCATCAGGACGTTGCCATTAGCGCCAGTGCTGGTCAATCCAGTGCCGCCATTAGCCGCCGAGAGCGCGTCGGTAAGCGTCAGGGTGCTAATGGTGGCGGTATTACCGTAAGACAGCGCATCGCCGTCCACGGTCGCGGTCCCAAGGCCAGTGATCTTGTAATTGGCCATAGGGATGTTCGACGTAATCGTCGTCTGGCCATCTTTGGTAATGCAGGTGCTAAGGCCATTGGCGAGATCCGCCGTAAGCGCGTTAAACGCCGACGAGCTAATGATTGTGCCGCTAACGACAGGCTGCCCCGTCGTATTGATGTTAAACGTACCAGAACCGTTGAAGCTCATGTTAGTTTCCTATTGACCTAAGACGTTAGCAACTTGAACACCGGCCCTGCCAGCAGCGCCAAGCCCCGCAGCAGAGATTGCAAATTTAATTGCATTGTCTCTAACGTTTTTGTATTGCACAGCACTAGAAGCTGATCGAATTTCTTTAAGAAATTTATCATGCTGTTCCGGCGTAATTTTTCCGTCGCTTGCAAGTTGATTAAACAATTGTTCAGCTTCAGACAAAACTTGTTTGTCTGGGGCATTTTTTAGCTGAATAATTGTAGATTGATATTTTTGACGAGCAGCTTTAGCAGCAGATTCCGCTTTAGACGCTCTTGTATATTCTTGACCAAATTCCTTAGCTTGAACTCCGGCCATTTCAGCATCTTGAAGTTGCTGCAAATGTTGTTGCACGCGAGTTTTTAGTTCTGGAATTTCATTTACAATATCGCCCAATGGCGTGTTAGGGCCAACCTTTTGAGCAGCCCTTGAGTACTTAAGCGGACCTCTTGAAACCGGATCATACAATGCCGTTTCGACAAGATCGTTTGCAAATTTGCGAGCGGCATCAGGATCCATTGATTTGAACTGCGCGTAAGCATCAGCACCGCCGCTAACGATCGCTCTGTTAGCGCCAGCAGCCGTCACTTTATTGGCGTTGGTAACGCCTTCAGTTGCGGTAAGTTTTTTGCCAACGCCAATTCTAAACTTATCGACGTTTTCAAGAGCTGCTTTGTATGCAGCCCTTTGATCGGCGGTCAAATTGTTAGTGTACGCATCTTCTATGGACCTTAGCTTAGAATTTAGATCCCTAAACGTTTCTGCATTAACACCTTCAAACCCGGAAATTTCAGCCTTTCCGTAGGCCGCGTCGCCAAACCAGCGACGCAGATTTGTGACCGCCTCAAGTGGGGTTTTGAAGGTTCGATAGTAAAGTTCTGTGCCATCTTTCTGCTTAATGGCTTTGACGAGATAGCCAAGATCAGTAGCTTCTTTGGCTTGTTCAGCCGTAAGCGGCACAGTGCGGTTTTCAAGCGCATCTTTCACCATTTGATACGCGCGCGCTTGTCCCGAAGTCGGTCGCGGAGCCGCCGTTGGCGACGAGGCGGGATTGGGAGAAAGTGATTCCTGAACTTCAGACAAAACCCTTCTAGCCTGTGGCGTATCGTTGATGAACACGCCTTGCGATTCGTTGGTTTTCACAACGTCGTCAATCGCATTGGTCAGGTTGTCAAAAGCCGCACGACGTTCTGTGTTTGCAACTTCAGCAGCCGATTGAGCAGCCGATTGAGCGCCACGCCCACGTTCAGACATAGACGTAATGTTTCCAACGCCAATCGGAGAAATGTTTTCCGCCTCTCTCTGATACGCAGCCTCGCCAGCTTGAGCGCGCCTAGCGCGAACAGCAGCGGTTGTTTCGGATCTTTTTGCGACATCACTGCGCTCAAGAGCCGCCGCCAAGGCTTGTTGTCGAACATCGGCAACAGCCGCTTCTGCGGTTTTTCCGGCGTTAAGAACCTTAGCTGTGGTCTTAGCTACCGGCGTAGCAACAGTTTGCATACCCCTAGCCACAGGCGCAGCCCCGCGCTCAAGCGCGCTAGCGATCACGCGGCCTGTGGCTTGCGCCGGTGCAACAAGCTTCTCGGCCGGAACCGGAACTAGAGATTCCGCCAATGTGCCGTATTTGACATCTTCGTTGCCAGAGGATCCAGGTTTTCCGTAAGTGGGATCAAATTGTCGGCCAACAGCACGACCCATTGCATAAACCGGAGACAAGGCACCCTTAACATCAGCGCCGAATCCCATCACAGCCGCAAGCGGATTGATTGCACTAAGCGGCATGTTACGCGCCGCTTGTTGTTCTTGAGCCGCTTCAGCTTGTCTGGCCTTCATTAAACCAGAAACGTCAGATATAAACATTTGAAGCCGCGACGGCGCGGCCTTCAACTGCGTCGGATTGGCAGCGGTTGGATGCTGTTCCAAGACTTTTTGACGCACCTGCTCATCAGTAGCCCCTTCAGGACCGTTGATTGAATAGGTGTTTCCGTCTGGTGCCTTGATTTTATAAACAGGCATTATCGACCAACCTTTTCAGCTTTTCCCCACTCGCCACCGGCAGGCGCGGAATTTGATTGACCGGGGGAAGACGGCGGCGAATTAGACAGCGAAAGCGGATCTCGACCAATCAAAGCCTCCACGGCTTCTCGGTCATATCCAAGCTGAATAGCGCCTTGCGCTCGACGGGCAAGCGCGGTGGAAAGAATCTTCTGTTGTTCCGCCAAATTGGCCTTAGCCACTTTGGCATTCATTTGTGGCGTAACAGCGTATTGCCTGTACCTATCGGTTTCGTTCTTGGTCAAAGCGCCGCCATAACGGCTGTGAATTACATCCGCTTGGTAATTGGCGTAATCTTGCCACCAATTTGCCGCGTCCTTATTGAAACCGGTGATGCGATTGGCCAGAACGCCAGCGCCGCCGACGATCGGATGTCCGACAAATTCATCCTTAAAATTGCTAGTCGCGCGGTCAGCAGCGTCCAAGACTTGAGCGCGATTAACGAAATCGGTTTGTGTGGCTTGAGGCATAATCGGCCCGCGTCGATTTGCTTGCACCATTTGAGCCGTAGCCAAACGATCGGCGCTTGACTGAGCGGCAATTGCTCGACGGTCGGCGCTTGCAAGCAAAGCATTTTCTCGCTGCGCGCCTATAGTCATGCGCGCAATATCTTCACGCGACTTGCGATCAGCTTCACGCTGTTCGGCAGTTTCCTGCGCTCGCAGTTGAATTTCAGCAAGCTTGGCCGCAGCTTCTTGTTTGGCCATGCCAAACTTGGCAAGGTAGTCAATCGCGCCGCCAGGATTGTCGCTAGAGAGATAAAGCTGCATCACAGCCGGATCCGCGTCGCCAATGTCCACCGCTTTAATCGCGTTGGCCATCTTCTCTTTGGAAACATCCTTGGTCGCCTGTTCGTACAGCGAAGACGCCATCGGCTGAATGAACGGATTGTCACCCACCATCGCCTCAAGCGCCATTTGCTGACGATCGGCAGCATTGCGATCGATCATGGCTGGGCGAGGCGTCATGTCGGGAACGGCAACAGTCCTGGGCAACACAGGCGTTGCCACAGGCTGTATGGGCATGGCTTGCGGGTTAACAACACTCGCCGGAGCATTGCGCGTTGCGGGCGTGAAGATGGGCGCAGCGGTTTGCAGATTGGCAGGCATCGCAAGCGGAGCCTGAACTTGTTCAGCGCGCATCGGCTGCGTCGCCTGAATGTTCGGAACCTGCGAGTTCATGTTACGCAAAAACTCGACCGCTTGTTGTCGAGCTTGTTGGCTTAGACCGGCTTGTTGTTCCGCCAGCTTCTTTTGCTGATACCCAGCCACGCCACCCTGCAAAGCCTTGGCTAGCACGGCGGTCCAAGGGATCGGCGCCTGAATGCCTTTGTAGGATTGTATCTCAAGCGGAGCGTTGGCTTGCTCCTGCAAAGCTTGAGCGATCGCCTGCCTACGCTTCAGGTCGGCAAGTTGGGCGTCATATCCGGCGGTGAGGCTGACGTTAGGCATTAGTTACCTCATCAAGAACGCAGAAGTGGCCGTACCAGCCAAGTTACCCAAAGCAGCCATGTTCGCATTCCGCGCCGCCATTTGCTGCCCGTACAGGTCCATCGCCTGTTGTCCGGTAGCCTGAGCCGCGCCAAACACCGGAGCCGCACCAATCTGACCGCCGCCGCTGTATTGTTGGAATTGCGGGTTCTGAATTTGCGAACCAGACATAAGCGCGTTGATCTCGTTAAGCGGCTGCTCACGCTGCGCCAACTCAAGCTGGTACTGTTGCTGCGCCGCAGCATTTTCGGCCTGCATACGCGCGATCGCCAATTGTTCGGCGGACATGCGTTGTCCAAAGTTTTGACCAATTGCAGCGTTGGCCAGTTGTTGTGCGGCAAGCCCTTGACCGAAATTCTGGCCAAGGCCCGCATTGTAGAAGCCGCCAGTTTGCAGGGCTTGGTTGAAGCCTTGCTGGTTAGCGCCAATGTCAACATTAATGCCTTGCAGCGCGGCTTGAGTGCGAAGATCGTTCGCCTGTTGCCCCTGCAGCGTTTTAGCGACCTCGTAGGCTTGGCTACCGGGCGTCAGGCCTTGGTTGGCCAGCCGCTGTTCTAACGCGGCGTCCTGACGCGCCAGGGTCGGCTCAAGGCGCGACAGGATGGCTTGCTGTGCCGTCATGCCAGCATTGACCGGCATACGCGCTACGTTGGAGAGATCCAGATTTTGCAGGGCGCGGCCATAATCCGCAGCGTTAATGCCTTGCGCCTTATCGCCAACGTCAACCGGCTGAGCCTTGGTTTGCAATTGCGATACAGTGGATTGAAACGGCTTGCTAAGAATGTCACGCGCCGTACCAGCACCCAGCAGGCCAAGATTGGAAAGCGCCAGATCGACTTGCTGTTGCGCCTCAAGCGTCTTTTGCGCTTCAGGCGTCAGCTTTTGCGTAATGGTCGGCGTCGGCATGTCGGGATTGGTCATGTCCCAAGTGACCGTCTGAGTGCCATACGGGTTTACGATGTTTGGGTTGTTAATGGTCGCCGTCTGCAAACCTGACTTCAGGTTAGCAGCACCTTGCGCCTGTGCAGCCGCGCTGTAATCAACCGCTGGCGGTGGTGCTGGTGTTTTCTTACCCATAACGACCCTCTAAAAATCTACAGTCAACCCGCTTTAATGTGTAAAGGACTATATCACCGTTTGGCTGACAGTCACTAAGCCTAGCTTCCTCTACAAATCCCATCTTCTCGACCAACTTGCGACTTTTGTGATTGTCCGAATAGACCGGGCAAATCACCTTATTCACGCCGCAAGTTCTGTACGCATAATCAAAAATCGCAGACAGAAACTTTCTTGTAAGCCTACCCTCGACAACCATGTGCGCCATTATGGAACTGCGGTTCCAATTCTCATAAATGACGCCAGCTACAATCTTACCATCCTTAACAAGCCCCAGAGCGGTAGACCTCTCGGCATAAAAACCAGTCTCAAGACGATCCGCCGTCCAATGACCAATCTCAGCGCCGCTTTCTATACGCCAGCCCAGCCTGTCTGATACACCACATCCGTTGACGCCCATTCGATCTGTACCCGTTTGCTTGCCGTCTGCATTTGCACAGACGCGCAATAGCCAATGCCGGTAATGCCAAGCCAATTGTTCAGGATCGACACGCTATTGCCCCAAATGTCGTCATCCCAACTGGATACGTCCCATTGCCCGTACTCAAGTTCTGTAAATAGCAGCGGAGCAATGAAGTTGGTCGTGTTGAAGTCCACGTTGGTGTTAACCGCGATCGCGGGCGCGCCATCGGTAAACACGCTAGGCCGCGCGCGGGTGAAATATTTCTTAACACCGCGTGATCCAAAATAGTTGAACGCCTGCTTGGAGACTGTGGTTATGTTGTTGCCGTTGTCCGAATAGGTATCGGTATCCCAAGCCTTGCACACAACGCCATCCGCACCAAAGTACGGATCGTCGTCAAAAATCTCCCAACAGTTCGCCGCCCAGCCTGTAAAGTTGCACCAGCTTTTTGTGATAGTGTTCATCACAAATTGCTCTTGGCTGCCAGTCGCCACAGGCACATTTATCCAGACCGCATTGTTCTTTGCCGAGTAGACAATTTGCCAGCCAACAGCCGCGTGATCGCCGCCATATAGCGTCGTAGCCTCCGCGATTGCGCCCTGTATCTTGTTGGACAACGCTACGCGCGGATCCAGCCGCGAGCTTTGCAGCGCACCGGCCATAGGCAGCAAACCATCATAGGTCAGCACCAGAAGGTCGCCGCCCCACTTCAGCATACAACGCTTGCCGATCGGGCTACCAAGCTTCCAGACGCCCACCAGCGCAAAGGTATCCGCGCCGCTAGGGTCGGTGCCGCCATAGACGATAACCTCGCCTTCGCTCGTTATGAACGCAAGGTAGTCGTCAACGCCATAGCCCGCATCCAGCGTCCAAGTGCAAAGCGAGACAAGGTGGCCACCATACTTAGCCACGCCGTAAAGCGGGAACTTGGTCGCATTACCGCTAATGTCGTTGGTACCCATGTACCAAGCGTTCAACGTGTCCTTTTCCGTGAACCAAATGCGGTTCTTGAACAGTGTTATGTTGTAAAGATTGTTGGAATTGACGTTGCCAACATACAAGCCCGGGGGAGACGTGGCCACAACGGTCCAAGTGCTGCCGTCATAAATAAGGCCAGAATCCTCGCCGTTAACAGCCCAAAGGTAATTGCCGCCTGAGTTAGAGACGTTGATGTATTCCCAAATACCGTTCGTCTTACCGGTTACGACAGCCGCACCCACCGCACCCGCCGATGTGCAGTCGTACAGATTGCCGCTGGACGTAAAACCAAACAGCTTGCTGGTAGCGCCGCCAGAATAGGTCATAAGCGTCTGCACTTGCCCGCTAAGGCCAGTGGCGTGTTCGGAGTATCCACCGCGCAACGTGACATTGCTGACATTGGGGAACATGTTGGTAAGCTGGATCGCATCCAGCGGATCCATATTTGCGAACGAGTCGCGCGCATTCCAGCCGCCGACAGGCGCAGGCAAAGACTGAACCTTAGCGACATTCCGCTGAATCATGGCGCTAGGAGAGCGCATATTGCTTACCTCCCGTAGCCGCTGTCAGGGATGTTGTCGTATCCAATAAGGATGTTGCCGGGACGAGGCGCAAACGACAGATTGGCAGCAGATGTATCCTGAGCAATCGCCGTTTCAAGCTCGGTATAATAGTCACGATAAAGGGCGGTCGTATCAAAGCCCTTGGCTTGGAAATATTTCAACTTGGTCATAAGCACCATAACCCGATCGGGATAGATGCAGGTGTCAGCATCAGCCGTGAAGCTGTTCTTCGTCTCGCCAGAAGCCGAGCGCGCCCAGCCCTTGCTACGGTACTCAAAGCCAAGATACTCGTTGGTAGACAGACCAGGCCAGATTTGGAAATAATCGCCATACAGACGCCAGCGGATGCGCGGGCCGGTCGAGATGTAGCCGCTTAACAGCCATTCCCATTGTTGGGCATCTTCCGGCCCAAGCATTTCCCAATGCTTGCTCTTGTCCCATTGCGTGCGCGGGACGATCGCGTCGTAATCGTCGGGAAGGTCGTATTTGACTTTTTGAAAATAGATCGTCCCGTCAGTGACATCATTTTGCGGGTACTGCGAGGCGGTCACTTGGCTTGCCGAATCCACGCTTTCGATAAACGTGGCGTTCGGAAAGCCAGTGCCGACGATCATGTAGGTCGTATCTAGGCCAGACGTAGACGGAATGCCCGTAATGGTCCTAGACGCGGTTGAGTATGTCCCCGTCGTGGTCGTGTACTCGGTAAAGAAGCTGTGCGGCATCGTAAGGCGACGCCAATCGGCTTTACGCAGAAGTTCGTAACCGCTGGCGTTCATAAGCGCCAGGATCTGAACTACGTCCTGATTTGAATTTCCAGCAACCGTTACCGGCGTCGGAATCCCTAGCTCATTCGTGACCTGCGTCACCAATTGAAGCATCGTACTGGACATCTACACTTTCTTTCCTTGGTCGCCCAGGGCCGGGACGTTTAGGTTCAGGTTCACCCGTCGCAGCCAAAAGCTTCGCCATTTGCTGCTTAAGTTCTTCCAACTCTTTGCGCGTCTGCTCTAGCTGATTAGACGCAATCGACGAGTTGCGGGTGGCAAGATAGTTTCGCGCCTTTTCGCGCAGACCAGTGGCCCCCATGCCAACGCGCTGAAGCTGTGCATCAGACGCGGTGGCAATCTGCTCCACCGTTTGAAACTTAAGGATCAGAAGCTCGTCGCGCTGAAACTTGTTCAGCGTTTCGGGTTGCTCCTTATGCCAAGCTTCAATCGGCGTACCGATCGCCTCAGTTTCTTCATTCCGCGTAGCAAAATACAGCCATTGGCGAGGGAATCGACGCTTGTGATATTCCTGAACCGGCGCTTCGATGATGTTCGTCTTGTCGCCAGGGGTCATAATGCGGACGAATGGTTTTCCTTTGTAAGGCTCTTTTTCGTACTCATAAAATTCCACATGCAGTTTGGAATCTGCATCAGCAATATCGCTATCAAGAGGCATGGGTGGTCCCTTATTAGGCGGTAGTGATTGAGGCCCAGGTGGTCGCGCTAGTGGCAAAGAGAAGCATGGTTTTGGCAGTCGCCAGCGTAACCGACGAGGCCGCAGCATTCACGGTCGAACCGCTAGGGGGGTAAACGGTGATGGTTTGGCCGCTGTCATTACGAATGCCGACAACAGCGCCAACTTCGGTCGGGGGCAGCTTAACGCCCGTCGAGGCCGAGGAAGTCGTAATAGCATTCCAGACCGCCGAAAGCTGAAGCGCATCAGCCGAGGTGGTGCCGGTGGCGACAAGGCCAGTAGCCCCATCACCGCAGATCGAAAGAGTCGAGAGCGGGGCATTGCCCGATCCAAGAACGCGAGAGGGGATAGCCATTTTTTACCTCATAGAGAAGGGCAGCTTATGCTGCTGGCATAGTATATAGAGTTTTAGGCTTCGGCAATTGCCAGAGAAGCACGCCTCATTTCATCCATAACAGTCATAATCAAACCGTCTCCATCGACGGTGATAACGCAACCAAGGTCTAGCAGATTGTTGCAGACTTCTGGAAACAATTCAGCCTGACGCGCCATCGTTAGCGAACTGGTAAAAACTTTGCCGCCGAGCGTCACTTTGCAAAGCGGATCTCGGTCATTCATCGGCTGACTGTAGGCATGTCCCATTGCGCTGCGATGCGAGGAATCATAGCCATACAGATGCAGGTACCTAAAGCCTAGCGCGTAGGCGAGGCACATAGTCGAAAGCCCAACGGTCGTGCCGCCGCCCACCAGCACATATTCGTCGTTATGCTCAGGAAGGTTTTCTTCGATGCCCTCGATCGCGGGGTGCCACACCAGCGGATCAGGAACCATGTCAAAAACATCTGAGTGGCATTGCGAGGAAATCAGGTAATCCCTCGCCAAGCCCAACAAAGACACGTTTTCGGGTCGAGCATCCAAGACGACTTGATACTCAGGGATTATGCCGTTGCGGTTAAGAAACTTAGCCGCGCCGTTCAGGGCAAAGATGGTTTGGCCCAGATTGTGCCGCTTAATGATGCTTGGCAGTTGCTCAAGGATCGACGGTCCACCGCCGACAATGACGGCATGTCCGTCATGTGGGGGAACCTCTTTTACCCAACGCCTGTAGTTTTTAGAGTTTTCGCGCACATGGGCGAAAAGTTCCTCGTCGTCGGTATTGCAGAGGATTTCAATGTCCATGAGATTATGGGGGCTGGTTGCCCAGCCCCCACTTTCCTTACGAAGTGCGGCCTTGGAGATGGGGCCGGTTCAGCACGACGGTAACGGTCGCGGTGGCAGAAGCCACCGTAGCCGCGTTGGCCGAGCGAGCGCCAAGGATTTCCTTACCCGAGGCGGAAGCGCCAACCTTACCCGTCGAAGTGACGCCAATGGCGACAGTCGGGTTAAGCTTAACGCCAGTGGTGCGAGCAGCCACAGCGGTACCAGCAATCTGATACCAGCTATAGGTCGAAGCCGACGTATTCGCCGCCATCGACACGGCCACCGGACGAGCTTGGTTCGCGGTGGTAGCGCAGAGCGTGGTCGCATAGGTGGTGCCATCCCAGGTAACGAGCGATCCAACAGCGGTAGAAGCGACACCCTTAAGCAGGATGAATTCGCCTTCGCCGTAGGTCGGATCGAACGCCCGGACGATCATGCCAAGCTTGTTCGGGCCGGTCGGAATGGTCGTGCCACCCGCCGTGGTTTCGCCAGAATCGACTTGGTTGATCTGGAGCAGCCCAAGCTTCGGTTCGTCAAAAGTGTAAGCCATGTGAGTTTGCTCCTTAAGGGATCACGCAATCAAAACGCCCTGGAACTGAGAGCCAGAGCAGGTCAGATTGCCCGCCCAGCCGATCAGTTTCACAATGGCGTCTTGGTTGACAGCTTGACGATCGCCGCCGATCGGCACAAAGTTCCGATCAACGTGCGGACGGAAATGCAGGTACTTGGTGTTCAGGAACCACATGTGGTTCGCCGTCGCATCAGCACCGATACCACCGTCAAGCACAACGTCAGAGGCCATGCCCGCGCCGTAATACTTCAGCGAGGCAAAACCAGCGCCAGCCATCGTCGAACCGGAGTCCGAGATACGCTGAATGGCTTGCAGCGACTGAAGGTACAGACGGTAATAATTGTTGTCCGCAACGATCAAATCCGGCTTGTCGGTGCCACGGATCAGTTGGACGGCCACAGCATCCATATATTGTTGGATGTTGGAAGCAGTCACCGCCGAGCCACCATTGGTGACGCCCGAATAGGCCACCGATTGCCAGAAGGTGAAGGTTGCGCGGTTAATGCCACCATAAGTGCCGCTGGTCGGCGCATCGGGAACAGCCGCCGCAAGGCCGGTGATGTTCTTGCCCGAGTTGCCCGTGCCATCCAGATAGATGTCACCAGCGATACGGTTAGCCAGTTGCGCTTCCGCGACGGCCATACGGCCATCCAGAAGGTCAATGATGGCTTCCTTGCCCGAGTTCTGGATCATTTCCAGGCCCGAGATCGTAACCGCCGAGGCGTATTGGGTGATGGAGAACTGCGCCGCCGAGATGGGCGAATTCTGCGACACGTTCAGCACTTCATAGCCGCTATAGCTATTGGTGTTGTTCGTGGTCGAATCGTTGTACATGATTTCTTGCAAAATCACGTTACCGCCAGAAAACGTCTTGACGTTCCCACGATCTTTCAGGCGGCGAAGCAGCGCGTTGTTGTTCGTAACGTTATCGGCCAGTTCACCAGTACGGCTTTGGATATTAGTCGCAATGATGTCACTGATCGAGCTATTGGCAAAAGCCATTTTAATGCTCCATTATCAGAGGTTTCATCAAAAGCGCTCTGCCACTTCGTCAAGTTGACTAAGCAGCATTGAACGCCTGTCTTGCGCTTTGGTAGCCGTCTGAGCGCCGGGTGTGGAGCTTTTAATGCCTACCGCTGCCGCCTTGGCAGCTTTGGCAGCCTGATTAGCTGCCGCCCTCTTTGCGGCTTCAGCTTGAGCTTGTTGGCTTTGCTGAACACGTTCAAAAAGAGAGTCGTCAAGGCGTAACGCTTTATTATAAGCGTCTTCTAGCGTCGTGGATACACCGCTATTAAGCAACTGTATCATAAACGGACGCGCTTCTTCAAAAAACTCAGCCTTTTTGGAGAAGCTTTCAACTTCAGCAGAGAGCGCGGCTTGTTGCGCTTCTTCTTGCTGTTTCTTCCATCCTACAACTTCACTGCGAACATTATTCAGTTCGTTTTGAAGCTGAAAGACCATCGGATCGACAGGGCCTGCTTGTGGCGTATACTCCCCGTCGTTCAGATTAATGCCATATGCCGAGGCCAATTGCCCCAGATAGGCTCTCTTTTGGTCCGCAGGCAGGGTGCGTAGCTTGTAATCCGCATCCATCAGCCCTTGGACGGCTTGAGGAACACCGATCCCCAAGCCCTGAATGATTGGCATATAAGGTTCAGCGACCTTTTGTATCTCATCCGCGAACTTTGCTTTCGGGATAAGCGGCTCAATACCAGCGCGCATTTCTTCTTCGCGCTGATATGCGTATTGTTTAAGCTTTGGATCCGCCGTCGCCCAAACTTCGTGATAATCGCGCTTCCAGCTAGACGGTGGGCGCTCCCATACCGGCTTTTCTTCCGGTTCCTCTTGCGGCTCATCTTGCGCCGCTTGAGCAGGCTCTACAGGCGCTTCTTCCTGTTTGTTTTCGCCCGACTCACTAAACGCTTGCTCCAGAAGTTCACGACGATCCGGCTTATCTTCTTCGATAGGCTGGTTTGACTCTTGGGTGTCCATAGTCATTCCTTAACGGCCCTTGAGAGCTTTTTTAATGATCTTGTTAGCTTGACGATCACTCATATCAGCTAGTTGTTGATGCAAAACCTGCCTACGGTCAACCTTCTTCGGCACAATAGGCTTGGTTTCCATCTTTTCGTTGCCGATTTCGACGCAATTATGCCTACGCAAAAGTTCGCGGTGTTCCGATCGGCTGCTAATCATCCGACCATCAATCATGTTCTTGTAAGGCTCAATGTCACGAATGACCATTGGCTTTGCTAAGTCGGATGCGTTTGGCGGCTTGTAGTCTTCTCTCAGCCAAACAAGTTCTTCGTCTTCGTATTCGGCAAGCATTCCATTGCCGTCAAAAACAGCCCTGTACCTTCCCATTTTCGCCTACTGTTGCGTCTCTATAGCAATCGCCTTCCCGTCCGGCCCGCGCACAATGCGCTTGGGCGCGGCAATCATCTGCATGGCATTCCTCATGTGCTGCATGGATTCACCGTGCATCATGGCCATGTTGTTTGCCGTGTCAGAAATGCGGTCTAGAGCCTCGCGCACGCCATTGCCTAGTTCGGAGGTGATTTGCTCCACGGCGGCGTTTTGAGCCTCTAGGATCGGAATATCAGCGCCAGGATTGGCCGAAATCCGCGCAACCATGATCTTGGTGGCCGCGTCGAGTTCTTCCTTCCAACGCTCTAGCTGGTCGTTAGCCGCAAGCTCTTGCATTTTAAGTTGCGCTTCATGGTCCATGCGCTGACGCTCTAGGTCGGCCTGCATCTGGATCTTGGCTTGCTCAATCTGCATGTCGGCCTGCATACGCGCTTGGTCGCTGGCCTGCTTGGCTTGCAGTTCAATTTGCGCGGCTTGCTGTTCAGCCTGAATCTTCTGCATCTCAGGATTCGGCTGCGGGTTTTGCGCCGCTTGTTGCGCTTTAAGCGTCAATTGTTGTAGTGCAGTATCAATCACGCCTTCGATCGGGCGAGCCTGCTTAAATCCAGCAACGCCAAACTTAATAAGCGCCATGAGCATCGGCACCAGTTCTGGCGTTGATTGCCCGACGGGCAGCGCCTCGCGCATGAAGTTGGCCAGCGAGTTCAGGAACTCAACGCGCTCTTGCTTAATTTGCTGTTCATCAAGCTGAACAAGGCTGTCCGACGCCACCTCGACGCGGAACGAGCGCAGCGGGTTGTTAGTTAACAGTTGCAAGGCTTGCGGGATGAGTTGCTGATCTTCCGGGCTAAGTTGGTCAGCCGCCGCGTAGGCTAGGATGGTTTGCGGCTGGAATTTTGAGCAGACGATCTGCGCTTTGATACGCAGCAATTCGCTGGCAAACAGCGCGACGCTTTCTTGCATCGATCGCAGTCGCAGACCTGCGTACTGGCCTTTGATTTGCTGTGCCGTTGCCGTTTCAGACGCTTGAGTGTTGCCACGAATGATGTCGGCAATGCCCGTAATTTCAAAAATCTGGCCCTTAATGTTGGCTTGAGCCTGATAGCATTGCAGCAGAGTGTTAGCGATAACGTCCATCGGCAGCAGGTCAATGCTGCCCTTCAGACCGCCTTTTTCGCTAAACGCAGCCCACTTATCGACCGGCACAAGCGTGTTATTGTCGCCTTCGGTGAGCAGGCGTTGCAAGGCCGGTTGACTGGCGTCATAAACGCCGCGCACGCGCAGCGCCTTGACTAGACCATCAATGCGATCGGTTAGAATGTCGAGTTCGTTCGCCTGATCTTGGTACAGCACAAAGTCAGGGATCGGGATAAGGTTGTCGCTGGTCGTAGTGGCGTACAGCGGCTTGGCGCAGGGGAAGAAGCCATCCAGGCCAAGCGGATCGTCGCGCTCATCTAGCAGTTCGGGATAAGATTCGTGGAACCAATAAACCCGACCGCTTTCCTTGTCCCAAAGCTCGCAGATTTTGGCTTTGTCATTGGTGCGGTTGCCTTGGCCGTACTTGGTCAGGCCATCCG
>SMTZ1_10010652_pt1 | contig 26440 bp, 20 predicted proteins | sample DeeMarSWOR136_30_FD_25667 | JGI IMG/M metagenome (IMG submission 25667)
GGAGCAGCAGATGGCGGTGCTGCGGATGGCGGTGCTGCGGATGGCGGAGCGGCAGACGGCGGTGCCGCAGACGGGGGCGCAGCAGACGGAGGCACTCAAGACACATTGCCGTGGTATTCCGTGATGTATCCGGCCCGTTATCCGGAAGTGATTGCAGTTGGGGCCAGCACGGCTCATGGAGAGATGGCGGACTTTTCAAACTCAGGGTCGGAGCTGGATTTGACGGCCCCCGGAGCACGCGTCGTGTCCACGGCCATGTCGTGGAACCGGTGGAAAAGGGGCGGCTTTGGGGTGTGCAGCGGTACGAGCATGGCCACGCCACATGTCACTTCGGCCGTTGCATTCATGCTGGCCCTCAACGCCGATTTAGACTGCGAGCAAATAAAGCGTATCCTGTGGGAAACATCCGATGGTCTTCTGGACTGCCAATTGGTGGGCGACTTGAACCTCATTGAAGCCCTCGAGAAGGTGTTGGAAAACCGCGAGGGCGTGGTGAGGGAGAGACGCTTCTGGCGTTTCTGGTATTGAAGCTGTGGAGAGCAGTTGCGCTTATGGCCGAGAAAGACCGATGAATCGGGTTTTTGGGACCAAAAAGTCAGGAAAGCCCATCTTTGTCAACGCGGGATCGGACCTTCCATGACTCAACCGCCAGGGGGTGCATAATGAAAAAAAGCGGATGGCATCTCAGAGAGGGCATTAAAGTCAGTCTGCGCACGAAGCTGATGGTCAGCATTATCATTCTTGAATTGCTGCTCATCGGGTCCGCTATTCTTGTGGTTGAGCGTCAGATGCAGGAATTCATTCTGGACGAATTTACCAAACGGGGCCTCTCCCTAGCCAAGAACCTGGCTGCTGTGAACACCAACTACTTGGCCACTTACAACTATGTGAATATCGAGCAGAGTGTGGCGAGGATCACAAAGGACAACGACCTCGCCTATGCCATTGTTTTGCTCTTCGACGGGGAAGTGGCTGCTTACAGCGGGCCAAGGAACATTCAGCACAAGGTGCTGGGCGGCAGAATCAATGAAAGGGCGCTGGAGAGTGAAGAAACGCTTGTCCAGTACGATAGACTGGACAGTCCCGGGCAGGAGGTATGTGATATTTCAGTGCCCATTTTTCTGAAAGGTGAGAAGTGGGGCACGGCGCGGGTGGGGTTTTCTCTCAACGACATGCATGCAGCGATCCTGAAAACAAGAGCCTCTCTTTTTGCCTTGGGCGCCATTGTTCTGATGGTGAGCTGCTTGTGCTGCATGGCGCTGGCTCGGCGAATCACCCGGCCGATCTGCACCCTTGTGAAAAGTGTCGAGGCGATATCCAACGGGGAATATGAACAGGAAATACGGATCACCACAAGGGATGAAATTGCCTACCTGGGAAAGCGATTTGCCGCCATGCAGGAAACGTTAAAGGAACAGATTCAGCTGCTCACCGACACCAACAGGGAACTTGCGTGCAGCAATCAGCGTCTCCAGAGCCTGTTCGAGGTGAGCCAGACGATGAATTCCCTCCAGAACCAGGAGAAGCTGTACGACCTTATTCTGGAGGCTGCGCTAACAGCAAGCGGCGGGGCTCTGGGCGCCTCACTCACGCTCTATGACCAGGATCAGGGAATACGGACCGTGAGCAAGGCTTTGAGCAAAGACAGCAAAGGGAATTCCATGGAACACACGGCCAGGGAAGTGCTGAAGGAAAGAACTCTGGAGAGGTATCATTCGTTCACAGCCAACCCGGGCACGAGACCTTTGCTCGCACAGCTGGAGCCCTTTCAGCAAGGTGTACCGATTTTCAGTATGCGAATCGAATCCAATCAAGACATAGAACTACTGTTCATACCCTTGCAGCAGGCCGACATCTTAATGGGGTTCATCAATCTTGTGAGAGAAAAGAAGGAAGGCTCTGTTAGTGATCCGACGATACAGACCCTGTCCGTGCTGGCCAGCCACGCGACCGCGTCCCTGGAGAACAAGAAGCTCTTCGTTGAACTGGAGGAAGCCTATCTCAGTTCTATCAAATCTCTGGTCAAGACGCTGGAATTCAAAGATGAATACACTTACGGACATGCGGAGCGCGTGGCCAGGATCTGTATGAATATCGGCAAACGGATGAACATAGAGGAGAACGGCCTCAAGGTATTGTACAACGCTGCATTGCTTCACGACATCGGCAAAATCGGGATTATGGAGAGTATCCTCAACAAGAAGACCGATCTTGATCCCAATGAGTGGAGCAAGATCAAACAACACCCGGTCGCTGGTGAAGAGATCCTGAGGCCTATTCTTTCCCTGCGCGAGGAATGCAAGATTGTGCGGCATCACCACGAGCGGGAAGACGGCAGGGGTTATCCGGACGGTCTGTACGGCAGCCGCCTTTCTCTTTCAGAGAAAATTATCATTGTGGCCGATGCCTTTGATGCCATGAACTCGAAGCGTGCCTATCGCTCGGCTCTTAACCTTGGCGACATCAAGCATGAGCTGCAAAGGAACAAAGGCAGCCAGTTTGACGAGGAAGTGGTGGACGTCTTTATGGAGGTGCTTGACGAGGAAGCCTTTACACGGGTGAATTCTTCAGGGTCAGGCAGGATCATCCCTTTTAGCGGAATTCACCTGGGTGACGGTTGATGAAAAAGGAACAACGAAAAAAGGGGGAAAAGACAATGCAGAAAAATCCTGGTTTAAGACGGCCCTGTGCTTGCACGGTGGCTGTTGTGGCAGTGCTGCTGTGGCTTTGCTCCTCCCATGCCGCCTCAGCACCAGGTGCAGAGCGGCACGGGGGAGACTACCGTGTCCCGTTGGCGAGCGAGCCAATTTCTCTTGACCCTGCATTTATTACGGACATCTACTCCGTGAATGTGGCCATGAATCTGTTTGATGGTTTGGTGGAGTTTGACAAAGATCTCAATGTGGTGCCGGCTATTGCGAAGGTGTGGAAGATCTCCCGTGACCATCTCACCTACACGTTCTTTCTCCGGCGCGGTGTCATGTTTCACAACGGCCGTGAAGTGACAGCGAAGGATTTTGTTTTCTCCTTCAGTCGGATACTCAGCCCCGACACGCGGTCGCCGGTTGCGTCTTTTTTCTTAAACATCAAGGGCGCCAAGGCGTATAAGGAGGGGAGAGCGCACACGGTCACCGGTCTGAGTGTCCCGGATCCTTACACCTTGGAGATTGAACTGGAACAACCCTTCGCGCCTTTTCTGTCCATCCTGGCCATGGCCAACGCAAAAGTGGTTCCATTAGAGGCCATGGGCGCTTCTTTCAGCAAACATCCTGTGGGCACCGGTCCGTTCTGTTTCAAATCCTGGGAACCGGGGCAGGAAATCGTGCTCACGGCCAACGAAAAGTACTATGGGGAGCGACCGTTTCTGGACTCGCTACGTTTTCGGATCTATCCCAATATTGAATGGGAAAAAATCTTCGAGGACTTTGAAAAAGGCCTTCTGGACCAATCCATCATCCCCAGCAGCGAGTATGACGTGATCACCTCAGATGCCCGTTACGCCCAGTCAGCAAGCCCACGCTCAACCTGGTCTACGTGGGGATGAATGTCACCATGGCCCCTTTCAACGACGCCAGGGTTCGCCGTGCAATATGCTATGCCTTAAACACCAATACAATCGTGAGAGATATCACCAAAAGAGGCAGTGTTCCTGCCAAAGGGGTTCTTCCTCCAGGCGTCGCTGGCTTTAACCCTGAGCTCAGGGGGTACACCCATGATGTGCAGAGGGCGCGCGATCTCCTTGAACAAGCAGGCTATCCCGGCGGGAAGGGCATTCCTCCCATTGAGATCTGGACCGTATCCAAAGCGGAAAGCGTACAGAAAGAGCTCCAGGCCTATCAGCGTTATTTGGGAGAGATCGGTATCGAACTTATCCCCAAGGTGGCAAAGAATTGGGCGGAGTTTGTAAAGCGCATCAATGAAAAGAAAGCCCCCATGTACTACGCCGCATGGTATGCGGACTATCCAGATCCGGACAATTTTCTCTATGTTCTGTTCCACTCGCAGAGCAAGACCAACCGCATGGGCTACCGGAATACAGAAGTGGACGAACTGCTTGAAAAGGCGAGACGCGAGACAGATTATATGGGCCGCGTGGAACTGTACCGGGAGATCGAAAAGATGGTTTTACGCGAAGCACCCATCGTGTGTCAGCACGTCAATAGCTTTAACTATCTTTTTCAACCGTGGGTGAAAGGCGTGGAGGTGAGCTTTCTCGGGGCGGCCTACATCCCTTTCAACAGAGTGTGGGTGGACGCGGGCGAACACAGACAGGCACGAGTCTTTTGAGAGAGGGTGGAAGATCGGAGCCCCAGAACCACAGAGCCTCAGCGGCCTCCGCTGAAGCTTCGGCGGGCCAAGGAGGTCAGATGAAAGCAGAGAAGAACAAAAGACGTTGAAGCTGTTCAAGTCGTTGAAGGCGTCGACATTCGTCAAATGGGGAAGCATAGAATGCGTTGAAGGCCCAGAAATCGGTAAACACCGTCTCTGAGGTGCAGGCGATTACGCAGTTGGTATCGTTCAAAAGTGTTGGCATGGCCGGTCTGTGGTTTACAAGACGCCTTTTCCGGCCATGGCCATTTTTCTCAAGGGGATATCTATAGTGCTCAAAGCAGGTGGCTATGAATTCGGGGTCTAACAAATTCACGGGTGATTCCCAGAAGTTCAAGGGTGCAGCCCCCGAATTCTTAGCCACACCAAAACCCAGTGGAATTTCTTTTGTGAGATATCCCCTGTCGAAAAAGGTCATGGCCTCCCTGAACGTATGGAGCGTTCATGCTGTTCCAAGAGTTTTGAACGATACCACCCCGTTAGGCCCGGCTCGGCAGGCGGGCTAAAGGGCCTTGATCCTGGAAAAACAACACAAAAACAGATCTAGACAAAGGAGGGTAAATTTAGTATAATTAAGTTATCTTTCGGCTGAGTGTTTGGACTTTTGGTAACCTCTAAAATAACCTTACTATTCAAAAGCCCCGTTTCTCAGAGTGAGAGGTGGGGCTTAACTTTTGCGTGAATGACAGGATCAACAGGCATATCAAGGCGTTAACCTGAAATGAGCGAACTCAGAGAGCAACTCATCCAAATTCAAAGAAAGAATTACCGCAAGAAGGTCAAGTTGGTCCGGAAAAGTCTGGAGGAGACCCGGGGGCTTGAAACCTATCGAAAAGAGTATCTGCGCCATTTGAAGGATTACCAGGAAATCTCAAACAAAACGGACTTGATCCGGAAGGCCTCGGCTGCAGACATCGTCTTTCACGGCGACTACCACACGCTGAGGCAATCTCAAAGTGACATCATCTTGTGCTTGGAGATGTTTCACGGAAGTGATCAAAAGCATGTGGACCGATTCATGTCCGGTGAACTGTCTGAAGAATCTTTTCTGGAGAAAATTGATTACGCAAAGAAGTGGCCCTTTCCTTGGCACAATTGGGAGCAAACTTTGTCCTTTTGTCGCGAAAACAAGATTCCCATTTTGGGTATCAACACCGAAACCAACGAAGGGAAGGGAATCAGAAGTCTCAAGAAGCGCGATCAATACTCGGCGCGTATTATCGCCAAGGCTTTCATGCGCAATCCCGGAAAGCTGATTTACGTGGTCGACGGAGATCTCCACATCTCCCCCGATCATCTGCCCAAAAAGGTAGAGCGGTTACTGGGGCTGCTGCACGAGTCGCCCAAGGTTTTTATCATTTTTCAGAATGCGGAAACCCTTTACTGGAAGTTGTGCAGCCGGGGCCTGGAGGAGTCGGATGTTCTCAAAATCAGCGAAAACATGTACTGCGTGATGAATACCATGCCAGCCAACAAAATACAGTCTTATCTGAACTGGCTGGACTATTCCGAAGACGCGTATTTCCCTGTGAACAAGGAGTGGGAGGTCGAAAACGCAGAGAAGGGGACCATGGTGCATGAAATGGTGACCTCTCTGGCCTCAATTCTAGATCTTGAACTCCCGGCTGATTCCCTCCAAAAGCTGACGATTTTCTATCCCGACAACCTGCAATTCATGGAGCGGCTTTATGAGACTCCCGAGTTAAAGGGCCGGCTTCGACTTGTCAAAGAAAAGATTAAACGGGGAGAAGGATTCCTTCTGGAATATGAGCGCGAGCGTGAGACCCGATATCTTATTTATCTTGCAAACTCCAACATCAACATGGCTGCTGAAGAAGCCTGTCACTTCCTGAATGCCGTCGTGAGGGGGCCGTTGAAAGAGGGACTCAGTCCGTTCGATCATTTTTATCGTAACGTGATTATTGAATGCCTGGGGTTTTTTGGGAGCAAGTTTGTGAATGAGAAGCGAAAGACAGAATCAGAAAACGCCATCAGAATATTTCTAGGCCGGGTGAAGCGCGGCGAACATAAGGGAAACGATCAGGAGACCATACAAGTCGCCAGATACATCTTACAGCATCGCCACCTGCAGAGACAAACCAGGGACCCAGAGGCATTTAAAAAGAAGTTTCATCTCCAATACAAAAGCCGATCGGCCGTTTCTAGAATGTTCAGTACGCAGCTGGGTTATATGCTTGGGAACAAACTTTACTATGCTGTCAAAAGGGGAAGGTTCCCTATGGAGAGAATCCGGGAATTGTTTCGCGATCCATTTGACAAATCCATGCAGGGCTTTAAGTGCTACATGGAAGTCATTGACCGGGTAAAGAAGGTCAAGCTCGTGAGTGGGTTGTAAACGAAAGCACCAAGAAAATCACGAAAACACGAAAGAACGAAAGCACAAAAAAGAGTTATTCGTCCCTCGCCTCCCAGCATGCGCCCAGGCTTCCATCTTCGCAAAGGCTTCCGTCTTCGCCAACCGCCGTCGCTTAAGCTATGACGGGTCAAGCAACTTCGCCGTGACAAGGAGTCACAGCGGAAGCGAAGGACGGCAGTCGATGAAGAACCCCAGGCTAATTTTACCCAAAAGTGGTACGACCACAAATGGGTAAAAAGTCGGAGCCTGATCCTCCTTTCCATCCTCCCCTAGCATTGCCGTGGACGGGCGGGCTGCGGGCGGTGGATATTCCGCCCAACGAAACCCGGAGACATCCATCGCATTATTCTTGACTCCCCCCGGTTTTCTGGTAATATCCCAATAACTCAGCTTAAACCCACCACCTTCAAACCCCACAAACCCGGATCAAATTATGGAGAATCCTCTCAAATGTTGCCCAGCCTTCTCCTGACGGTGTGTTTCCTGTCGGGAGTTTTTGTGCCGTTAAGGAAAGGGACGGGACGTTCTTTAGATTTCTGGATTCATGTGCGGAACGCTGATTAGGGTCGGCGCTTCCGGGGTATTCTTGCGCAGAGTGCGACATGTTCAAGCGACTTGCAAGAAAGCTTTTTGGGCCGGGCCCTCGAGGGCAATCGCAGGAGGGCTTCTTTCTGAATGTCCGGTGCAGCGCTTGCGGCGAGGTGTTCCATCTCTTTATCCATAAATCGATGGATCTTGTTCAAAATTTTGATGAGACGGGCGGTGTGACCTACTCCTTGAAAAAGGACATTGTGGGGGGCGCTTGCAGGAATGTGATCGGTGTTCGAATGGAATTCGACGGGTCGAAAAACCCTGTGTCCAGAAAGATTGAGAACGGGGAGTTTGTGGAGGAGAGCGAAAACTGAGAGGGAAGAAAGACTTCCATCTTAGCCTGGATAAGCTTGAAAACACTCGGGTGCGGACATTTGTTATGGAGATATCGGAGATTGTTCAAGAGAATGAAATGCTTGGCAGTCATTGAAAGAGAAAAGAGTTTAAAGTCGTGAAAGCCAGGTGGTCCGTTGCGGGATCACGGAGGGCGGCGGTGACGTTATGGTGAGTGCTCTGGACAGGATGATCGACAGCGTGAGGCGTAGCCGGGAGGTTCTTCAGGATACCAAGAAGAAGACCGGACGCGGAATGATCGGGTATTTTCACCCGGTTGTTCCTGAGGAGTTGATATACGCTGCGGAACTGCATCCTGTTCGGCTATACCCCCATTTTGCGGATTCCATAACCCGCGGCGATGCTTATCTCCAGACGTACCTGTGCTCCTATCTGCGGGCTGATTGGGACCAGGTCATAAAAGGGAAGCATGCGTACCTGGATGGTGCGATTATACCCAGAAGTTGTGAAGCCGTAACGTTCTTGTATCAGACATGGAGGAGACACAATCCCTTTAAGTTTATTGATTACATCAACGTGCCGTGGAAGCGGGATGATAATACCATTCGCTTCTTTGCTGAAGAACTGGAGAGGGTGGGGAAAAACCTGGAGAAGTTTACGGGAAAAGAAATCTCCGAATATTCGTTGCGCAGGGCTATCGAGATCTACAACAGGAACAGAGAACTTCTGAGGAAAGTGTACAGCCTGAGAAAAGCTGATGCGCCGCCCATTTCCGGTTTAGAAAGCATCTATGCGGTCATGTCAAGCTTCGTCGTCGATAAGCAGGAGCACAATGGGTTGCTGGAACAGCTTCTGACAGAGGTGTCACAGAGACCCGAACGTCCAGAGAAAAAGTTTCGGCTTCTGATTTCAGGGGGGTGTGTGATTGATCTTCGGTTGTGGGAAATGGTTGAGTCCCTGGGAGCTGAGATTGTCGCCGACGATGTGAACAACGGCTCAAGATCCTTCTGGCATAAGGTGGTCGAGGCGGGCAAAGGCCCTTTGGAGGCGCTTGCCAGAGGCTACGCCATGGTGCCCTGTGCATTCAACACATCGGTTGCGGAGCGGTTCGACTATGTTTCCAAAATGATCACGGAGTATCAAGTTGATGGGGTCCTGTTCGCCGTCAACAGGAATTGCGAGTCCGAAGAGTTCGTCTATCCTGACCTGGACCGAAAAATACGGGAGAGGTTCGGAATCCCGACGGTGGGCATTGAGACGGACTATTTGATGGGTTTGGCGCCTTTACGAAATCGGGTAGAGGCTTTCATAGGGATCTTGGGAAACTAATGCGTTTCTATTCACACAGGCGCATTGAGTCGCTTGGATTGGGTGTTCTAAGACATGGCGGAAAAGGAAAAAAGGGAACGTCCCGGGTTTAACAAGGACATTGCTGCGGCCATCAGGAAGCATTACAAAGACGGTCAAAGCAAGAGGCCCCTGGCGTACACACTGATGTCTTCAAATCCCCTCATTGAGGTCGCTTATGCGGCGGGGATTCAGCTTGCCTTTCCGGAAAACTATGCGTGTGTCTGTGCGGCAAGGCATGCGTCCGGGAAGTATTGCGAAACCGCAGAGACCTACAGGTATCCCCAGGATACGTGTTCTTATTGCAGGACCCATCTGGGGTATCTTTATGGGTCGGACGACAATCCCCCCATGGGCGGCCTGGCGGAGCCGGACCTGCTTCTGATGACCAGCAGCGCATGCACGCATTATTTCAAGTGGTGGGACGCGCTGCGCGAAATCTATGGAAAACCCCTTGTTTTCGTGAATACCCCGCGTGTCATGGAGCCGCTATCGCTTCCTGACTACTACATCGACCATGCGATCAGGGAAATACAAGGGGCTATGGCGGAGATCGAGAAAATCCTGGGAATTGAGATAGCAGAGGACACGTTGTCCCGGGCGGTGACCCTGAGCGGGGAGGCGGTTGACACGTGGCAAGAACTCCTGGAACTGCAAAAAGCGGTGCCCTGTCCAATGGACCTGTCTGATCTGGGGAATGCCCTGTTTGTTTTAATCGTGCTTGCAGGGACACAGGAAGGCGTGGACCTCATGAAGAAGATCTATGAGGAGACGAGGCAACGTGTCAATGAGGGAAGAGGCATATTGTCCAAGGACGAGGAAAGGCACCGCCTTTTGTGGCTGAATATTCCATTTTGGTACAAATTGGGGATCTTCGGATACTTCGAGGATCAAGGCTGTGTGTTTCCTTTCAGCGATTATACCCAGTACATCTGGGGCACGACGACAATGGACGGGTCCAAGCCCCTGGAAAGCTTGGCCCGGAAAGCTTTGAGCGGTGAACTCAATACGAGCCTGGACGATCAAATCGACAAGCTTCTCAACGACATTAAAGCGTACAAGGTGGACGGGGTCATTGCCCATTCCAACCGAAGCTGTCGGGTACTCTCCGTTGGGGTGTTCGATGCCGTGAAGATCATTCGAGAAGAGCTCAACATCCCCACACTGTTGCTGGATTGCGACCACACGGATGAAAGGGTGTACTCCGAGGCGGCTATTATGCAGAGGATCGAGGCTTTCCTGGAAATGCTGGGATGAGAGGAGGATCCTATGATGATAAAAGAATGGCCACCCCAATACGATCCTCTTTATCGCCCCACATCCAGTTCCAGATATTGGAATGAAGAACTGGAAACCATGGATCTTTTGAAGAGGGAGAAAGAGGTCATCTTGCCCAAACTTCAGGCACAGCTGAAGTATGCGTATGAAAAGTCGCGCTTTTACAAGAAGAAGTGGGATGATGCCGGAATCAAGCCTGATGACATCCGATCTCTCGAGGATTTTGAGCAAATCCCTTTTTTGACAAAAGAGGAGATTCGCTCGCCGGGACCAGATGGAAGCGCCGCCATTCGGGACCAACCTGTGTGTGTCGCGGAAAGAACTGGCAAGGGTGCAGGGCACTTCAGGCACCACGGGAAAGCCCACAGCCTTCGGCATCAGCAAGGGCGATATGGCGCGTATCGCAGAGGCCCATGCGAGGATCATGTGGAGCTTCGGGGTGCGTGAGGAAGACATTCTGTTCATCGGGTCTTTTTTCAGCCTCTATTGGGGCAGCTGGGGAGCACTGGCAGGAGCCGAACGCTTGGGTGCCACCGCATTTCCTTTCGGTGCCGGTGTGGCCGGTCAGTCCGAAAGGGCTCTTGAATGGATGAGGGATGTGAAGCCAACGGTCTTCTATGGGACCCCCTCTTACGGCCTCTACCTCGCTGAAAAGGCCAGAGCCAAAGGGTTGAACCCGAGGAAAGATTTCAATTTTCACACCCTCTTTTTCTCGGGTGAGCCCGGTGCGGGCGTCCCGTCAACCAAAAAACGGATCGAGGAGATCTATGGCGGCATCTGCATCGATTCGGGCTCTACAGCGGAAATGACGCCGTGGATGTCTAACTGTGAGTGTGAGGCCAGGCAAGGGATGCATCTTTGGCAGGATCTGGTCTATGCAGAATTGGTCGACCCGGAGACAAAGAAACGGGTGCCTTATGGAAAAGAAGGGGTAACGGTTTACACACACCTGGAGCGCACCTCTCAGCCCATGATCCGCTTTTGGGCAGGGGATATTTCCATGTGGTCGGATGAGCCGTGTCCCTGCGGCCGGACCTACCCACGCTTGCCCAAGGGGGTCTACGGCCGGGCAGACGACATGTTCGTGGTGCGGGGTGAGAACGTGTATCCCAGTGCAATAGAAAATGTGATTCGGGGAATCGAAGGGTTTGGTGACGAATTCCGCATCATCATCACGAGAGAAAAGAGCATGGACGAACTCATCGTGCAGGCGGAACCAGGGCCTGAAGTGGACCCGGGTCTTGTCCCCGAGCTGAAAGCAAAACTGGAAGCCCAATTAAAAGCATGCGGGCTCAGAACAAATGTCCAGATGTTAGAACCGGGCGCTCTGGAGAGAACGGAATTCAAGGCAAGGCGGGTGATTGACAAACGGAGTTTGTATGATGAGATGAGTCGGTGAAGAGAAACAAAATTCGGAAAGGGGGTTGTGATGAGGGAAGCTCTGATGATTTCGGCCGGGGTGTCCGCAGTTTTTTCACTCTTTTCACTTGTCCTGTTTATCTGGGGTCTCGTCGTTTTAATTATAGGAAAAATCAGGGTTTCCAAGAGATCTCTTGTTGGAAAAAACGCACGGGTGGCTGCGCTTTATCTGTGCGGACAGGCCCCGGCTGCTTCGATTGTGGGCCTGATCATAGATGGGGCAATCGATTTGGGTGGGTCCGGCCCAGCGGGCGCTCTCAGAGAGAATATTGTTCGCGGGCTAATCTTCTTGTGTTTTGGAATTGCAGGATGGGTAGCCGCCTCAAAACATGTCAAAGCAAGCGAGGTCAGGGAAAGCGATTTGAGCTCAAAGGACAAGCAAAGCGGGTCAACAATGGAAACGGCTTTTGTTGAAAACACATCCGGCCAGGGGAAGGCAGCCACTGTGCCAGTGGAGGTCAAGAAATGGAACTGGGGGGCCTTTCTCTTGAATTGGATCTGGGGATTGGGCAACAGAACGTACATTGCTTTGCTATGCCTCGTTCCTCTGCTCAACGTGGTGATGGTGTTCGTTCTGGGAGCGAAGGGCAGTGAATGGGCATGGAGGAACAAGCGCTGGGAAAGCGTTGAGCACTTCCGGCGTGTACAAAAGAAGTGGGCGTGGATAGGTCTTGCCGTAATTCTAGTTGCTATTGTGCTCAGAATTCTCGTTTCAAGATAGTCGTCGAGGGCTTACTCAGCGTCTGAGGTCGTTGACCAGACGGTCAAGTGAGGTGCCCCGCTCGCAATGAAAGCTAAGGTAATGCCTTAACGACTTTTCGTAAAGCTGAGAGGAGATTTCATGAAAAGGGCAATGTCCATAGTGGTGGTTCTCGTGTTCGCCCTGTGTTCAACCGTCGCTTTGGCTTATGAGAACGAACCCGAGGGTTTCAGAGATATCCAGTGGGGAACCCATGTCAAGGATTTGCCTTCTATGAAACTTTTGGAGGTGCGCTCGGATCCCGCCTCTCCTCTGAAATACAAGGTTTATGAGCGGAAGGAGGACAATCCCGGTGCAGGCGGATTTGATCTCAAAGCGTATTACATGTTCTACGATGACCGATTCTTCGGTGTGACGATGCCTGTAGGTGGTGGAAAGAAGAAATTCGACAAGGTGAAGGAAGCGCTGATCAGCCGCCATGGAGAACCCAAAATTGTATCCACAAAGCCGATGGAACAACTGGAATGGTCAGGGGATACGCTGATTAATCTTATATGGTCCTACCAAAGAGATCAGGGATATCTGGGTTATATGTACATGCCCATAAGAAAGGAAATGATGGGGCTCAGAAAGGAGAAGAATTGATTCGGATCCGCCATGCTAGGACGGGGCACATCTTTGACCGCTGGGGCTCGTTGCAGGTAAGAAGCACACTCACCCGGACGGGAGAGACGGTTTTCATGAAACGGTTCACCAGTTTTGTGATCCTTTGCGTCACCGCCGTGATTTTCCTTTTCGGCCCGGTGGCGTCCGGGCAATTGTCATCCGGGGAAAACCTGGAAATCACGCTTCAGAGACTCGCTGAATTAAACGATACTGGCGAACTCGACCGTTTGATTGCGGAAGGCAGGCGCGAAGTTGCCGGTTCTCAGGTATCGGCGGAGAAATGCCTTCAACTGGGCCTTCTGTTGAGCGGAAGAGCGATTTTCGGCAGGGATCGTGATGATGTCATGTCTTGCTGGCAAGAAGCCATCCACTACCTTGAAAAGGCCATTACCCTGTCTCCGGGGCTCCCAACAGCCCATGCTGTCCTCGGTCACCTTTACCTGTGTCCTTATCTGGATGATGAGCAGGCCTTCAGCAAGGCAAAGCAACATTTTGAGACAGCACTGGACCTGGACCCGAACGAAAGTGTTGCAAAAGAGGGCATGCGTCGCGTCGCGCTCAGATCCTCACCAATGGTCGAGAAAGAGCGCTTTTTCGAGGAGAACCTGGATAATCTGGCCAGGGTGACCCAATCGGGGAGGACCTTTTCCATTCTGAATGTGAAGATCAGAGATTCCCCTCAACATTGCGATCTCATGGTGGAGGTGGAGGTGTCGGATGTATCCCGAGGTGCCGTCATCGATTCTGTGGAGGCCATGAAATATATGGGCCGGGTTGCAGGCGCCAAAAAACCGGCTTCCAAGCCCTCCAAGACCATTTCCTCCATCATCCGGATGGTCGGCGAAGTATCCGGGGTGAGTTACTCCAGCACAGGCATACTCAATCTGGAGTTGGACCGGATCGGGATCGTTTTGCACGTCCCGGACGCGGGACCAACACGGACGATTCTGATTCCCGTGGCAACATTCGAGAAATTTACAAAAAAACAAATTTCCACAAGACAGTTGTTCGGCACCATGACCTACCTGAATGAGTGGCAGCCATCAGAGTAAGTCATTTCTGTGGCCGATGTGGACAGGTTCCATTCAGGTGCTTTCAAGGCCCTGCGCTGGGGGCCTCAAGGCTGCAGTGATCCATCCACATCCTGATTTTATGGGAAGGCCGTCCATATGAGCATCGGTGTTCGCCCCATGATCTTTTTTTCTGTTTCAGTTGCCCTTGCAGGGCTTTTCCTTTTATGGGGGGCACCCACCCCCTGCCGGGCCCAAACTTCAGCCAAAGAGAGAGTGAAGACCCTTTACCAGGAATACAGAGAGCTGGAAGAACAGGGCCGTTACCGAGAAGCAATTCCGTATGCAGAAGACCTCGTCCGTGTTGGCAAGAAGGCCTTTGGCGAGTCCCATTCCCATGTGGGTTTATTTCTCAACAACCTTGCAGCCCTTTATCTGGCCCTTGGAGATTTTGGCAAAGCGGAGTCTTTGTACAGAGAATCGTTGGCGATCCGGGAGAAGGCTTTGGGGCCCAGGCATCCGGACGTAGCTCAAAGTCTGAACAATCTGGGCCTGATTTACTACACCCTCGGAGCGTACGGCAAAGCGGTGCCGCTCTACAAAAGGTCTCTGGAAATCCTGGAAGAGGCGTATGGACCGAACTCCCCGGAGGTGGTCGAAAATCTCACTGCCCTGGGCGTGCTCTACAGGGAGCTGGGTGATTTGTCTAAGGCGGAGGTTTTTTCCAAAAGATCCCTTGAGATAAAGGAAAGGGTTTTGGGGCCGGAGCATCCCCAAGTGGCTGTAAGCCTCAACAACTTGGCTGTGGTCACTTACATGCTCGGGGATTACAAAGAGGCGGAGCGGCTCTACAAAAGGTCCTTGAAGATCGTGGAAAGAGCCTATGGGTCTGAGGACCCTGAAGTGGCCGCATGCCTGGGCAACCTCGCGATGCTCTACACTTCCGCAGGAGATTATGAACAGGCCGAGGCCTTGCTGAAAAGGTCCCTGAAGATCAGTGAGAAGGCTCTCGGCCCGGAACATCCCGATGTGGCCACAAGCCTCAACAATCTGGGAGCGCTGTACAAGGCTTTGGGGGAGTACGATCAGGCCGAGCGCATGTACGAGCGATCCTTGCAAATCATGGAACGGGCGCTTGGAAAGGAGCATCCCGATTTAGCAAAGGTTCTCAACAATCTGGGAGGATTTTACCTGACTTTCGGTCAATACGCGATGGCTGAGTCCTGCTACAAAAGATCTCTGGAGATCAAAAAGAAGACTTTCGGGCCGGTCCACCCCTCGGTGGCATTGGGTCTCAACAACCTCGGACAGGTTTACAAGGCTGTCGGAGATTATGGCAAGGCGGCACGCCTTTACGAAAGGTCGGTCGAGATTTCGGCCAAGGCTCTCGGCCAAGGGCACCCGCAGGTCGCCTATACGCTCAACAATCTCGGCATTATCTACAGGACCGTCGGGGACTATGAGAAAGCCGAGGACCTGTATAACCGTTGCCTGACCATAGAGAAGGCGGTTTACGGGCCGAAACACCCGAGGATTGCCTTGGGCCTCGGCAACCTGGCGGAATTGGATGTCGCCCGCAACAGGTACAGCAGTGCCGAGTCGGCCTACAAGGAAGCTCTGGCCATCCAGAAGGACGCTTTCGGACCGGAGCATCCGGATGTGGCCAAAAGTCTCAATAACTTAGCCCTCCTTTACTATACCCTGGGAGATTACGGCAAAGCGGAGGCCCTATTTGACGAGTCCCTTGCCCTGTGGAAAAAGGCTTTTGGGCCGCAGCACCCCTTGGTGGCCGGTTTTCTGAACAATCAAGCCGTGCTGAGAGCGGTTCAGGGTGATTTTGAGACATCGCATCTCCTGTTCAAGCAGCTTCACAAGATCGACGATGATTCTATTGATCAGGTGATCGGGTTTACCTCGGATGAACAAAAGCTCCGCTTTCTCACCATGAAACAGGAGAGTCTTTACTGCTTTATCAGCCTGGTGCAGCAGCACCTGGCCTATGACATGCCGGCAAGAATCGATGCCCTCAATGTTTGGCTCAGGAGAAAGGGGTTGATCTTGGAGGCGCAGAAGCGCTTTCAGGAGGCGTTGGTGTATTCTGAAGATGTGGAGGCTATAAAGATTTGTCAGGATCTATCACGGGTGCGGAGCCAACTGTCAAACCTTGTGTTCGCAGGGCCCGGCAAGAAAGGCTTGGCAGTCTACAACAAGAGGATTGCAGACCTAAGAGCGCAAGAAGAAGAACTCGAGGCCAAGCTGAGCCGGGTGAGCCAGGGCTTCGCGCTCAAGCAAAAAAAGGCAAAGGCAGATTGTGAGAAGGTGGCCGGCGCTTTGCCCCCCCATACCGCTTTGATAGAGTTTGCAAAGGTGCCCACGTACAACTTTGGAGCCCGTGGAAAAGAAACAAAGTGGGAGCCGGCCCGCTATCTGGTGTTCATCCTCCACGCCGGCAAGGGGGAGAGGGTGGGTCTGGTAGACCTGGGGAGGGCTGATGCGGTTGACAGGGCCGTGGCTGAATTCAGGGAAGAGATGTCTGAACCAAGAGAGGTCCAAGGGATCAAAGCCGCATTGTCGTGCAGAAAGATGCATGACCTCCTGTTCAAACCTTTGAAAAAGGAGCTCGGAGAGGTGAAAGAGGTTTTCATTTCTCCGGACGGAACCCTGAATCTCATTCCCTTCGAGGTTCTCCAAAGCTCGGATGGAAGATACCTCATTGAGGATTACACATTCAACTATTTAGGGGCGGGCAGAGATCTGCTCGGATTCGGCCGGCGCAGTGGGCAGAGTGAAAAAGCCCTGCTCATGGGGGATCCTGATTTCGACATGGCTGAGGAGAAAAAAACAGCCGCCCCGAGGGAGCTGCCCCCAGCACAGGGCACGGAGAGGCTTCTTTCCAAGCGGTCTACGGAGATGGAACACTTTCGCTTCAGCAGGCTTCCTGGAACCAGGGAAGAGGTGGAGGCCATCTATGCGCTGCTCGGGGAGAACAGGGCGTCTCTCTACACGGGAAGAATGGCGGTTGAGGAGGTCATCCAGCATTGCGAAGGTCCCGCGATTCTTCATCTGGCCACACATGGTTTTTTTTTGAAGGATTTGACGCCGCCCGCCCTCCCGGGTGGTTCACCGTACCGGGGCTTACAAACGGTCCAAGTGTTTGCGACACCGGCAGCGGCACCGATTAAGATTGAGAATCCCCTTCACCGCAGTGGTCTCGCTCTGGCCGGAGCGAACCAAACGCTCAGGGCAGGCAATGAAGGACAGAGCGAGGGGATCGTGACAGCCGAGAAGATTCTCGGGTTAAACCTCCATGGGACGGACATGGTCGTGCTGTCAGCCTGCGATACGGGCGTCGGAGAAGTGAAGAGGGGGGAAGGGGTATTCGGACTGCGCAGGGCTTTTACCCAGGCTGGGGCTAAGAGCCTGATCATGAGCATGTGGTCTGTCCCGGACAAAGAGACGAAGGAGTTAATGGTTGGCTTTTACAAAAATATTTTGTCAGGGGAAAGGAATCGATGCCAGGCCCTCAGAGAGGCGGCTTTGAAACAAATGGCCACGGTCAAGGCACGATACGGCCACAAAAATCCTTTTTACTGGGGAGGGTTTGTTTTTATGGGCGAACCATGATAGGGGCCGGGCATCCCAAAAGATCAAAAACCCCTGGTGGAGAACCCTTACGCTTGTGTGCCCCTGTTCATTTGAAATCGACCGACCGGGGACTCGTCATGGACACGCGGCGTTTGTCGGTTGGACAAGCGTCCCTATACAACAAGTTCGAAAGGAGGGGTCTGGAATCATGAAAAAAACCATCAAACGCATCGGTTTCGCTCTTATCGTGTTTTGGCTTCTGGGGGTGGTGTATCGGATGTTCTTTGAGAAAGCTTCAAGTGGTGCCCTTTTTACGCAGGTCACCTATACCACCCTTGATGCGGTTATTGACGGCTCCCTCATCGTTGGCATCATACTGCTCATTGTGGGTGCATTTGTTGGGAGGCGAGAGAAATCATCACAGGAGTTGGCGCGCGAGGGAACCTCAGAAGCCGGAGCCGAAGAGCCACAGGAGAATTAGAGGGCAGCAGCCAATGAAGAACGCCCGACGAATTTACCCAAAAGTGGTACGACCAGAAATGGGTAAAAAGTTGAAACCTCAGCTTCCGCCGGACGCCGCCGCGCCTGCGGTGCTCAGCGGGACAAGGAGGACGTGATGGCCAAAATCCACTATGAGATGGACAAAGGGATTTCGCAGATCACCATGGATGACGGAAAGGTGAATGCCATGGACTTCGTCTTTTTCGAAGAGATGGGCGATGCTTTGGATCGTGCGGAAGGTGACGGGGCCGAAACACTGATCATCACAGGCCGCCCGGGCTATTTCTCCGGAGGTCTCGACATCAAGTTGGTGCCCACGCTTCCCCCAACCGAGTTGAACAGATTGGCTGAGACTTTCGCCCGTACACTCCTGCGTGTGTTTTCACTTCCCCTCCCCACCGTTGCCGTTTGTAGCGGGCATGCTGTGGCCGGCGGTGCCATGCTTTCTTTCTCGTGTGATCTTCGTTTTGTGGTCGACGGTCCCTACCGTGTTCAGATGAATGAGATGTTGGTCGGAATCCCATTTCCGAGTTGGATGCTTCTGATAGGCCGCTCCGCGATACCGGTGGGATGGTTCGTGGAGGCTTTCCTCCATGCAAGAGCGTACAGTCCAGCTGAGGTGGTGGAGAAGGCGCTATTTCACGGGCTGATTGCGGGTGGCGAAGATCCCGTCGCACAAGCCAAGGCGCAATCTGAAGGCCTGAAGGCTCTGAACCTTACGGCGTATGAGATGAGCAAGAAACGATTGCGGGACGAGGATGTCAAACACGTACTGGAGATTCTAAAAGGGGAGTTGCCTTTCCAGGAAGGGGGAACTCCGTAAAGAAGCGTTGAATCAAATGAAGCTCAGATCTAAAGCTCCGATTCTAAGGGAATGGAAGGGAACCACGCACGTGAGCACGGACCCGTCGGCATCGCCGGACCGGTACACCGATCATGGTCTTTGAAGGCCCGGAGGGGGCGGTGGGACCGGCGGAAGCGCACATTTATGGATATGAGATCCCTCGAAGCCACGGACGAAGAACTGGAGAAGTTGCGGGAAGGCGGCTATGGTATGCCGTATTTGGGGAAATAGAGGCTGAGAAGAAAATGTAAGACAAGGCAAAAACAATCCGTTAAAAGGCCTTCCTTTTCGGGGGAAAAGCTGGTACCTTCCCTCAATTGCTCCATTTCCCTTTCTCAAAAGTTTTCCGAAAAAACAAACACTTAAGAGGTTCGCTGGCGCAGCACTCGGGGAGAAAAAGACATGAATAAGAAATTGATGATCATAGGGTTGGGGATTGTCGCTGTCTTTTTGCTTTGGACAGGCGTTTCAATCTACCCTGACTGGCTGTGGTTCAAGAATCTGGGCTTTTCGCCTGTTTTCTGGACCATGCTTTTGAGCAAATTCGGGTTCGGTTCCTTGGTTTGGTTGCTTTTGATCATGCTTTTGAGCAAATTCGGGTTCGGTTCCTTGGTTTGGTTGCTTTTGATCCTTCTCATAGGCCTCAACCTTTATGTCGCCAGACGTTTAAACCCGGAGGGCGGTGCGGAAGGGGCTTTTAAAGGTACCGAGGCTTATGCTTCCCAATTCGGCATTTCGGGCAGGACGCTCAACACGCTCCTGATCGCCCTTATTCTAATCCTCAGTTTTACGATTGCATCAAAGGGCTCCTACCGATGGGATATGGTGCTGCGCTATCTGTACCAGCAGCCTTTCGGCAGCACGGACCCTATCTTTAACAAGGACATCGGGTTTTATATCTTCTCTCTTCCCTTTTACATTTTCGTCCGAAACGGGTTGTTGGTGCTTCTGGTTTTGACCGGCCTGGTCACGATGGCCTGGTATCTGAAAAATGGTGCGCTCCGAGTAGAGGGTGAATTCAGTCAAGTCGAAGGGGGCCAGACCTCTTTGCCTAAAATTAGTGCGGCACCAAAAGCCGTGAAGCACCTTATTTTCTTGGGAGGAATCATTGTTCTGCTCGTGGCCTGGGGTTATCATTTGAAAATATACGGTCTTTTGTATTCAACACAGGGGCCGGCTTTCGGCGCCAGTTATACGGATGTGCACATCAAGGCACTGGCCTACAGGTTACTGATCATTGTTTCCCTGGGCTTTGCTGTGGTCCTTTTCCTCAACACCTCCAAATTCAGGAAGAGATGGATCCTGTTGGGTGGAGGCATTTGGATTGGGGCTATTTTGGTGTTTGCCACCCTGCTTCCAATGCTGGTTCAAAAACTTGTGGTCAAGCCCAATGAATTGGACAAAGAATCCCCCTACATCGCCTACAACATTGATTTTACGCGTAAGGCCTACAATCTGAACAAGATAGAGGAAGTCAGTTTTGAGGTTAAAGACGAGCTAACTGCGGAGGACATCGAAACGCATGATGTAACCATCCAGAACATCAGGATTTGGGACGAGCGTCCTTTACTTCGCACTTACAGGCAGATTCAAGCCATACGCCTGTATTACGATTTCAACAATGTGGACGTGGATCGCTATCTCATCGACAACCAATATCGGCAGGTCATGTTGGCCGCCCGGGAGTTGGTGGTCAATCAGCTTCCTCGCCAGGCCAATACCTGGGTCAACAGACACCTCATTTACACCCATGGCTACGGCTTGGCTTCGAGCCCGGTCAACGAAGTGACCCGCGAGGGACTGCCCCGACTTCTCGTCAAAGACCTGCCCCCTTCCTTTGAAGCTGACCTGAGGGTAGAGCGCCCTGAGATCTATTATGGAGAAAGAACGGAGGAGTATGTTCTCGTCAAGACGAAAACCCAGGAATTTGATTATCCCAAGGGAGACAAGAATGTCTATACCTTCTATCAGGGAAAGGGGGGCGTCCCCATCCGGTCTTTTTTCAGAAGGCTTTTATTTGCAGTGGAGTTTTTGGACCCCCAGATCCTGTTTACCACCTATTTGGCCCCGGAGAGCAGAATCATGTATAACCGCAGGATTCGCGTGCGGACAGGTCTGATTGCCCCATTTCTGGACTACGACGCTGATCCGTACATGGTTGTCTCCGGGGGAAAGCTCTATTGGATCCAAGACGCCTACACGACCTCGGACATGTATCCCTATTCCAGCTTAGCGTACGGCCGGTTTGGAAACAAAGGCGTGAACTATATCCGGAATTCAGTAAAGATAGCGATCGATGCCTACAACGGGGATGTGGTCTTCTACATTGTTGATGACAAAGACCCTATTGTGAAAACTTACTTGAGTATATTCCCTGATCTGTTCAAACCTTTCAGTGAAATGCCTGCTGATCTGAAAAAGCACATCCGATACCCCAAGGACCTCTTCAAAATCCAGGTGGATACCTACACGAAATATCACATGGAAGATGTGCAGGTTTTCTACAACCAGGAAGACCTCTGGCAAATCCCTGACGAGATGTACGGGGACAGCCGGCAAGAAATGGAACCTTACTATATCATCATAAAATTGCCCGAGGAGGAAAAGGAGGAGTTCCTTCTGATGCTGCCTTTCACCCCTTCTAAAAAGGACAACATGATCGGCTGGCTGGCGGCCAGGAGTGACCTGCCCCACTACGGGAGCATGGTGGTTTACAAATTACCCAAGGAAAAATTGGTTTACGGGCCGATGCAAATTGAAGCCAGGGTGGATCAGCAAACAGAGATCTCGCGGGAGTTGAGCTTGTGGGGTCAAAGAGGGTCCAGAGTCATCAGAGGCAACCTCCTGGCCATTCCCATAGGCGATACATTTATCTATGTGGAGCCGGTTTATCTGGAAGCAAAACAGGAGGAGAGCGAATCGGCCTCAACGGGAGCAGCGCAAGGTCGGGGCTTTAAAAGACCTCAGAGAGGGGCTGGACCGGCTTCCGCACGACAGGACAGGTCAGGGGCGGCCGCCCTGCCGGAACTCAAAAGGGTGATTGTGGCGTTCGGCAATCGGCTCAATATGGAGGAAAACCTGGACCGGGCCTTGAGCGGTGTATTGGGAGAGCAAGTGTTCGTTGAACCCGTGGCTCCCCAGCCTATGCCTCAAAGGGAGGACATTTCTAACCTGGGCGCGGTGGCCCTGGAGCACTACAACAGGGCCAAGGATTCCCTGCGCCAAGGGAATTGGGCTGAATACGGGAGAGAGTTGGAAGAGCTGGAGAAGATCCTGAAAGAAATGGCCCGTGCCCCGGTGAATGAGGCGCGTCCCTAACCAAGACAACAACCGCGTAAGACCGAAACCCTGTCTGTGTGTTCACTGAAACCACAAGATGAGGGGTTTGGTTTGAAGGATTTGTTCCCATCACTTCAACCCGGCCTTACGAAGGTCCTCGTGCTGGCGCTCCAGGTGTGAAGGGTTTTTGTAGTGGCTGTAATGGCGGTCCCACTCAAGGGAGAAGGCGGGAAACAAGCGAAGCAACCCGGCTGCCGCTTCACGAGCCTCCCTCTCCCGGCCCAGCCTGATATAGTTTATGGCCATCATAAGGTGATAGGGCCACAGAAAATCATCCTCTCCGCGGCTTTGGGTGAGGTTGCGGTACTTTTGGGCCAATGCAACGGCCTCCTCATGCCTGCCAACGTAGTAGTAGCACATAACAAGTTCAGTTAGATACCAAGGCGGGTAATGGGGTTGGAGCCGCATCGCCTTCCTGGTATGAGCGATTGCTTGCTCGAATCTTCCCGCAAAACGCGAGATATGCCCCATGAGTGCATGAACTTCGGCATTGTTGGGACCCAGGGCAATGGCCCTCTCTCCTTTGGCTATAGCCAGGTCATGCCGTCTTTGGTAGAGATGAATACCAGCCAGCAAGGCATGAACATCAGGAAAGGCGTCATCCAGAGCCTCCGCCTTTTGTGCAATGGCATGGGCCTGTTTGAATGACTCGGTTGGAGAGTCCGTCAGCCCGAATCTCGCGTCGAACCAGTGGGTCCAAGCCAGCTGTACGTACGGGGCAGGGTAGTCCTTGTCCAGTTGGATGGCTTCCTCTGCTATCTGCCGAGACAAGGCGACGGCTTCTTTACTGATACCGGAAAGGGTGAAAAATTTGCGCGCCTGCAAGAATTTCATGTAGGCTTCAAAGCTGTTCGTTCCTGTTCCGTACACGCGGGCTTGCTGTCCCTCGGTCAGCTCCACTTGCAAGGCTGTCAGGATCTTCATGGTAATTTCGTCTTGCAAGGCAAATATGTCATCCAAATCACGGTCATAGCGCTCCGCCCAGAGGTGATGTCCTGTGACCGCATCCACCAGCTGGGCTGTGATTCGCACCCGGTTTCCGGCCTTGCGGACACTGCCTTCCAGGATGTAGCGTACGCCCAGTTCCTCGCTGACCACCTGGGCCTTTACAGGCTTGCCCTTGTAAGTGAACGCAGAGTTTCGGGCAATGACAAACATCTGTGGAATTTTGGATAGGCCGGTAATGATCTCCTCGGATATGCCGTCACTGAAATACTCCTGCTCCGGGTCGCCACTCATGTTTGTGAAGGGCAATACAGCTATGGAAGGCTTGTCAGGCAATTCGAATCCTTCACTTATCTTTGAACCAGCAGCAGGCTCCGTCAAGATTTTATACACACTTATCCGCTCTGCGATGTTTTTGACGGTGTGCTCTCCCAGGTGTTCATACTCCAGGCTTAGCTTGTTCTTGACCTGATCATAGACATTTTTCGAAATGCAGATGCCACCCCCTTCGCTAAGGGCTTCTATCCGGGCAGCAACGTTGACGCCGTCTCCATAAATCCTCTCCCCTTCCTCGATCACATCGCCAAGGTTGATCCCAATTCGGAACTCCATTCTGCGGTTTTCAGGGAGATCCGCATTTTTCTCCTTGAGCTCTTTTTGAATCTCCACTGCAGCGTCCAGCGCGTCCACCACGCTCGCAAATTCAGCAAGGATGTTATCGCCTGGTGAGTCTACAACACGTCCTCGAAATTTCCCGATGAGGGACGCTATCGCCGCACGATAGGTTTCCAAAGTGCGGACAGTTGCCAGCTCGTCCTCCCCCATGAGGCGACTGTAGCCTTTCACATCGGCGCTGAGAATGGCGCTCAGCTTTCTTTTGGCTCTCTCTTCCGTAATGGGATCGCCCCTCTTAGGCTGACGGGAGCAAAACAAAAGCCTCCAAAGGGGCGCAAAAGAATGCCTCTGGAGGCTTCACTGTGGAAACCTTCTGGTCACGCTTTCTCATATCTGGCTCCAGAAGGTCAGGGTTGTGCTGTTTTGGTTTACCTTGTGACAGGGCTATTTACAGGTTACTACGAGAATAGCGCTTTTTGAGGCAGATGTCTATATAATGTATATTCCTGAAATGACGTAGGATTGAGAATTGGGTCTTCCGGCAAATGGGCACGCATCGCTTAACGAGTTTCTCATGAATGACGCATATAGAAGGCCGTGAAGGATTTTCTTCGATTCCAGGGCTCACGGCCTTCTTCTGTGGTCAACGTCTTTCCCCTGTAATCACTCGTACTCATTTGGCGGAAGACCCCGAAAAACCGGCTATTTCGAAACGAGATTTTTCAACTCTCTGAAATCGTGTATCAAATAATCCGGCTCGGCCGCTTTCAAGTCTTCAAGCTTACCCATACCATAGGTAATCGCACAAGTACGAACCCCCGCGGCTTTACCCGCTTCGATGTCCACAACCATATCACCAACCATGAGGGCCTTAAGCTTATCGGCTTCAAATTTATCCATTTCCCTGTCCAGCGGGCAGGCCGTGGGCTTTAAGCACCCAATATCGTCCCCACCGATAATATCATCAATAAATTCATCCAATTTCGCTTGTCTGAGTATTTCCCAGGCATGATCCGCCAAAGCATTGGTCACGACGATTTTCTCCTTATCCCGGAAATAATCCAGGGTTTCAGCAACGCCGGGATACGTCACGATTTCATGAAAAAAAAGTTCAGAAAATGCCGTTTTGTAAGTTTCGATGGCTTGATGCAGAGTGGTCTCATCGGTTGATTCAAGCATCGATGCCCAGGCATTGATCATCCCCTTGGGGGCATAGGTGAGGAGTTCCTGGAAGGAGATTGCGGGACGGTCCATTTTTTCCAGAGCATAGGCGATGCTTTGGTACATGGCAGGCCAGGAATCGACAAGGGTTCCGTCCAAATCAAAAAGCAGTGTGTCGATTTTTTTCATATGGCATCTATTCTTTTGAATTGAGGGGATCAGAACGCGCCTTTTTTTGTGTCGGAATATAAAGAGACCGGCTGTTTGGGTCAAGAGAAAAGGGGCCCCAACATGTTTGTCCCATATGGAAGTGTAGTCATCGTAACCAAATCTGTGGCCCCAGAAATGAATAGAACGGAAATACACGACCCTTGATCAGGAAGGAAAGGTGCCGGGCGCAGGGCGCGCGTAGGCCGGCTTGCGCATCCTTTGCTGATTATTTTGGAGAGAACTTGAACAATTTTTGCGTGAGGCCTATAATCAGAAGGAGGACAAATTCTTCTCGATCAAGCAACAGGTGGTTCTGGCAAGCGCAGCCGTGCTTATTTCCCTTGGTGTTCCCATTTTAGGGGTATGGCTGTTTTGATCCGGCCTCGGGTGTGGGCCATGGTGAGGAGACGCAACGTTTCTCTATTGAAAACCGTTCAATGGGGCTTGTAGCCTCAAGGAGGTGTGACTGTGATAGCGTATGATGACAGACGTATTCACCCCAGGATGACGGCACGATGGCCCGTGACCATCTTGACTGATCAGGGCCCGGTACAAGGAGAGACGATGAATATCGCTGCCAAAGGGGCCTATATCCAATGCGAGGGACAAATTGACCAGAATGAGGCCTACCAGATGGTTATTGGATTTGATAAGCAGTCGGTAGCCGTCAACGGCAAAGTTCTGTGGTCCGACCGGGAAGCTGGTGGCGAGAGGCGCGAGGTGACTCGTATCGGTGTTGTTTTTTTGGAGTGACCGGTGCGGCGGCACAACATGCGGCTGAAGGCTCAACCCTCAGGGCACAGGCAGCATGTAAAGAAAAAGGCTTCCTTCCAAGCGAAAAAAACCCATCCCTCGGGGAAAACCCTTCAAGATGCACCTAGTCTCGTGTCCCAGAAATTACTATGATAATTCCCAAAGAGGGAATGGCCAAAATTGGGCTCAAGGGGCTGTCGGGAGGTGGTCTCCAAAACACCATCATGCTACGCTGAATCTCATGTAATGTAGGGGAGGGGTTTATCCCCTCCCGCGGGCGGGCTTCCGCCTTTGCCGCTAAGGCTACGGCGGGACAAGGGACGACCACCTCTCGATGGCTCCTTGAGCAAGCAAGAACTTCTTCAAGTTATTTCTGGGACGTGTGATACTGGGCGTCTCCTGAAAAGGCTTTGACAGTTCTGTCGAGAGGGCCCTTATTCCGGCGAATGGAAAACAGAATCGTCCCCAATGCTTGC
>SMTZ1_10001121_pt1 | contig 26417 bp, 21 predicted proteins | sample DeeMarSWOR136_30_FD_25667 | JGI IMG/M metagenome (IMG submission 25667)
TAAAAGGTGGAGGAAGTGCTGATTGCTATATTGGAGACTATGATAACGACCGAAAAAATGAACTTATTGTTAGTGGTGGACCAATGTGGCATAGTGATGACGATGTTCCTGAGATTGTTATATTTAGATTAGGTATTTTAGGACTTGTAAAAGAAGCTGAATGGAATAATCCTGATCCATGGTACAGCTATGTATATATGGCTGGACTTGGTGATGTTGATGATGATGGAGAAAATGAAATTGTTTGCGGATCTGGATTAAAATTTTTTGTACTAGATTGGAATAAAGATGAAAAAAAGTTTGATGAAACAATATTAGAAACTACAACCGAAGAATATTATCCATTTGCCTGTGTTTGTAAAGATAGTGATGGTGATGGAAAGCTTGAGATTCATCTTGGATATGGAGGACCTAAGATTTCTATTTATGAATGGAATGGAAATAGTTATGAAAGAAAATTTGTAAAAGAATGGTATGGTGAAGGGGTATTAATTGAAGGTCTTGATGTAGGAAATGTTGATTATGATCCTATTGCTGAAGTTTGTGCTGGTACAGATGTTGTTCATATACTAAATTGGGATGGTAATACTTATGTTGAAGAAGCAGTACTTCCGACATTTGGAGATTTAGCTGTTGTTGCAGTTGGAGATTGTGATAACGATCAAAGAAATGAGATTCAAGTAGGTTCAGTTTTTACAGATCATGAAGATTTTATGTCATGGGTTTTTAAATATAATTTTTCAGCTACAAAAACAGATCAAACAATAAGGGGTAATGGTAGAATTAAAGTTTTTGTTAAAAGAAATTATCTTGGTGTACCAATAAACAATGCTTCTGTTGCTGCTTGGAATTTAGAAAGTGGTACATGGTATGATATTCAACCTAAACCTGATGTATGGAATACATATACTCGTAATGATTTACCTGAAGGTGAGTATTTACTAAGGGTTCATGTTGAAGGATATAAGAACCAAGAAACAAACGTTACAATTTACGCAGGTCAAGAAACCACTTATACTTTTAATTTATTACCAAAATCATTGAATAGACAAATTATAATAAAAAATCCTTTCATAAATCTACTAACACGATTACTTAAGAAAATTATGAAAAAATAAAAAATATAATATGAAAAAAAGATGAAAAAATTATTAAGGAGTGATAAAAAAAAATGAATAAAAAATTAAAAAGTTTATTTATTTGTGGGATTTTAATTTTAACTTTAATCCCAAGTTTAATTATATCAGATAATAATACATATGCAAACAATATCCCTTTAAAGGATTACAAAAAAGATGCTGTTTTTAAATCTGAATTATTTTTTGATTTTCCAGTAATGGAAAACTTTCAAATAAGTTTAGATCCTGCAAAAGAATCACCTAAACCAAAACCATTAGATGATTTACCAGAAGAATTTAGCTGGGCAAACAACAACGGAAAAGATTGGACAACTTTTGCGAAAAACCAAAAAAATTGTGGTAGTTGTTGGGCATTTGCTGCGCTTGCTGTTTTTGAATCAATGATTAAAATTAGAGAAGGAAGTGCAGATTTAAATCCTGATTTATCTGAACAATACATACTTTCTTGTTTACCATCTGCTGGAAGTTGCCGTGGTGGTAATGCATTTAGAGCATTTCAATATATTTTTGAAACAACCTCTCAAGGAAATAATTGCAATGGCGTGATACATGAATCTTGCATGCAGTATGAAGCAAATGATGATATTCCATGTTCGGATAAATGTGAAAATTGGGAAGAAACACTTGTTCCATTACTTGATTATGGTTATATTACAAACGATGGTAGTTTGAATTATAGAGATATTATTAAAACACAGGTTTTACAAAATGGACCAGTTGTTACTCATATGAGAGTGACAGATTTTTTTAAATTATATGGAGCTTTATTTCATAGCTCAAATACATATTATCCAAAGTTAAAACCAACCTTTGGTCTTAACCATGTTGTTATGATTGTAGGTTGGAAGGATAATCCACTAATTACTACTGGTGGATACTGGATTTGTAAAAATAGTTGGGGTACTGACTGGGGTTATAATGGATTTTTCAATATAGCATATGGTAGTCTAAATATTGATAGATTAGCTGTTATTTGGGCCGATTATGATCCTGAAAGTTTTAATTGGATACCTTATGCAGATACAGGTGGCCCATATGGAACATACATTGGACAAGAAGTTGTTTTTAATGCAAATAAAAGTGTTGGATATGAAGGAGAAATAATTGATTATTCTTGGGATTTTGGTGATGGTGAACAGGGTAGTGGACTTATAACCTCGCATATATACAATGAAACAGGAGTATTTACTCTTACTATAAATGTTACAGATGATAAAAACAATAAAGCAAGTGCAACATCAAAAGTCTGGGTACAAGAAACAAACAGTGGTCCAGATATACCATCAATTAACGGCTCAAGTTCTGGTGTATCTTGGAAAAAATACGAATATAAAATTTATTCAGAAGACCCTGATGGAAATGATTTATTATACTACATTAACTGGGGGGATGGTAAAAAAGAGGAATGGATTGGGCCATTTGCTTCAGGTGAAGAAATAACGGTCTCACATATTTGGGTTAATACTGGTAATTTTAATGTTAAAGTAAAAGTAAAAGATCCTTTTAATGTGGAAAGTGATTGGGCAACTTTAAAAGTTACAATGCCTAGAGAAAAAGGATTATTATTTACATTACTATATTACATTTTAGATTCTTTTAATTTCTGGTTTAAATCCTAAAAAAGAAAAAATCTTTTAATGTAACTGGTATACCTTTTACAATACTCTTAATCTGGAGTCTAAGATTTTATGACTACAAAAAAAGAAATTGAAGATACTTTAAATCTTGTTAAAGCAAAATTTGATGACCCAAAATTAAAACCAAGATTTGTTGGTTTTACAAAAAATATGCAGTTTACATTTCCAGATTTAAATACTTCTTATTTATTGAAGGTCAATAATGGTGAGGTACAGTCACTTTCCGAAGATAGTATCCCTACACCGGATATACATGTAACAATTGATAGCACTATCTTTATTGAAATTTTAAATAAAAAAACAAATCCTATGACTGCTTATCAAACTGGTAAACTAAAAGCAAAAGGGAATTTAACGGATTTGTTAAAGTTACAAAAATTATTGTAAAAAAGGAAATATTTTAGATATCTTACTTTATTAAAAAATTCAAATTATTGGGAGAGGAATATATGAAAGCTCTAGTTACCGCTCCGTTTAACCAAGCAGGATTTTCTATTTTAAAAAAATACATGGAGTTTACTTATGAGAACTGGCGAGTAACTGGTGTACTCTATCGTGATTCAACCGAGTATATCGAGAAAATTAAAAAAGAAAATGCAGATGTTCTTATAACAGAAGGGGATATGATCGACAAGGATGTTTTGGATTCCTGCAATATAAAAATAATTGGAGTCTGCCGTGGTTATCCTGATAATGTTGATATGGATGTTGCAACTAGTAAAGGAATTCCTGTTTTTTTTACTCCCGACAGAAACGTAGATGCTGTTGCTGATTTAACTATAGGACTTATGCTTTCTCAACTACGACATTTTACAAAAATTGATAGACTTCTTAAAAAAGGAGATTTTTTTGTAGATAGTGGAGAGAAACTTGCTGAGCTTTATCAAAGATTTCTTGGCTGGGAGCTTGGTAAAAAAACAGTTGGTATTATTGGTCTTGGCAGTGTTGGTTTCAGGGTTGCTAAAAGACTTAGATTTGGTTTTAATTGTAAGATTTTGGTTTATGATCCTTATGTTGATGAAAAAAAAATAAATGAAATTAACGGTAAAAAAGTTGATTTAGAAACATTACTTAAAGAATCTGATTTAGTTACTTTGCATGCAAAGGTTACCGATAAAACCCTTGGTATGATTGGTGAAAAAGAACTATCTTTAATGAAGCAAAATGCATATTTTTTTAATACCGCACGTGCAGCTCTTGTTGATGAAGATGCATTGTTTGAGGCTTTAAAAAACAATAGAATTGCTGGTGCAGGACTTGATGTTTTTGGTTCTGAACCGGTGGACTCTGATAATCGTTTTTTGGTTCTTGATAATGTAACAGTGACACCTCATGCAGGTGGTTCGACTTTTGATGCTGATCTGCGCCAGTCTTTGATGATTGCTGAGGATATTGAAAAATTTTTAAATAAACAAAAGCCAAGGTTTTTGAAAAATACTGAGGTTATTAAAAAGTGAGGATTATGCGTAGATATGTTCTAGCTCTTGATTTTGGTCATGGTGGTGCAAAAGCTCTTTTTTTAGATATTGAAAGTGGAAATCGTTATTCAGATTATAAGAGTTGGCAGTATTATTCACCGGAAGACGATAGTTATCGTAAGGAATTTGTACCTGATGATTTTTTTAACATATTTTGTAATCTTGTAAGGAATTTGGTTGATAAACATAAGATAAAAGCAGATGAAGTTGTTGGTATTAGTACAGCTTGTATGAGACATGCATATGTTTTTTTAGATAAACATAAAAAAGAAGTATACGCTGGTCCTAATACTGATATTAGAGGTTTGTTTTATCAAGATGTTATTGAACAGGATGTTAAGCTTGATCTATATAAATTAACTGGTCAGGGACCTGCTTTGATGTATATGCCTGCTCGTTTACTTTGGTTTAAAAACGAAAAACCTGAGATTTTCAAAAAAATACATTATGGACTTGGTATTGGTGATTGGTTAATCTATAGACTTTCTGGTGTTATTGCTACTGAGCCATCTGTTGCATCTGCAACTATGCTATTTGATTTAGAAAAAAAGACATGGTTATCAAAAGTTCTTGATGCACTTGGTTTAAACAATGTTAATTTACCACAAATTCACCAAGCTGGAGAACATATTGGTGAGCTTATATCTGATGTTGCTAAAAAAATGAATTTAAAACAAGGTATTCCTGTTATAATTGGTGGTGGAGATACTCATCTTGGATTACTTGCGTGTTCTGCTTTTAATGATGGTGATATTGGTGTTGTTGCTGGTACTTCAACTCCAGTTATGATGATTTTATCAAAACCTGTTGTTGATGAAAAGAAAAGAATTTGGTCAGGTTGCCATGTTCTGAAAGATAAATGGGTGCTTGAGGGTAATGCTCAAATGGGAGGTTTGTCTTATCAATGGTTAAAGAATAACTTTAAGGTTTTATTTGAAAAAAATGATCATGATACATATGAGTTAATGGAAATGCTCGCATCAAAAGTTTCGCCTGGTTCTGATGATATGATTGCATCCCTTGGGGCTGAAATATTTAATCTCAATGAAATAAACATTGTAAGACCCGCAATTTTTAGCTTTCAACAACCTGGTCATCCAATGAATACAAATCCTGCTACATTTAGTCATTTTATTAGAGCAATTCTTGAAAATATTTCGTTTGCTATACGTGGAAACATTCGGCAGTTGGAGGATATTTCAAATAAAAAAAGTAATGAATTGAAAGTAACAGGTGGACTAAGTAGAAGTAATTTGTGGTTAGAGATATTATCAGGAACGACTGCTAAAAAAGTAAAAGCAGCAAAAGCAGAAGATGGAACATTATTAGGTTGTGCTATGTGTGCAGCTGTTGGATCAAAAATTTTTAATGATTTTGAAGATGCTGCAAAAGAAATGGTTGAGTTTAAAAAAGAGGTAAATCCTAATGAAGAACAGATTGAGATTTATAATAAATGTTATAACAATTGGAAAGAATGGTATGATAGAATTGGTAAATTATAGAAAAAATTATGGTGAATAATTATGGAGTATGAGTATTTAAGAAAACAAGTTGTTGATGCAGGACTTAAGATGTTTCGTAAAGATATGACTCATGGAACTTCAGGTAATATTTCTTGTCGTATTCCCGACAAAGAAAAAATGCTTATTACCCCTAGTAATATATCATATGAAGAAATTAAAGAAAAAGATATTATTCTTGTCAATTTTGCAGGAGAAGCTGAAGAAGAAGGACGTAATCCATCTTCTGAAACACCGTTTCATTTAGCTATTTACAAAAACAGAAATGACATCGACGGTATTGTTCATAGTCATTCAGTTTATGCTCTTTCTGTTGCAGCTAGTGGTATAACAATTCCTGTTTTTTTAGATGAAATGTTTTCAGATATTGGAGGTGAAATAGTTGTTGCAGACTATGGCCTACCTGGTAGCGAAGAACTTGCAAAAAATGTTTTAACAACCTTAGGTGATAAAAATGCTTTGCTATTAGCGAATCATGGTGCGGTTTGTTGTGGAAAAAATTTAGTCGAAGCTTTTCATGTAGCTGAAACAGTTGAAAAAATTTGTAAAATATTTGTTCTTTCATCAACTCTTGGTGAAGTAAAATCGCTACCTGCTGATGGTGTTGAATATCAACGTATGATTTATGAAATGAAAAAAGATTTTTAAAAAAAATTTATAAATTCTAATTTTTATTTTTTATCTTTCCAATATCTAAAATCAAGAATAAATGCAACTACTATCAAAACTATTGAAATAACAATTAAATAAAAACCTAAAGACAATCCCCAGCTACCAGTTATATCAACATATTTATTGGTACCAGGTGCTAGTACATTTAATATTCCTGAACCATATAAACTACCAAGACCAACTCTTGTAAGTTCACCAAAACCATAAGAAAAAATCCCACAAGATAAAACCAAAAATAATAAACCCAAAATTGTAAAAGCATATGATGTTATTTTACGTTTTTTTAGTAAAATACTTAATAAAATAGGTATTATACTAACCAAAATAACAATGATTAGTATGAAAAGAAAATCAGTAAACTCTTTTGGAATATTTGCAAGTTCAAGTTCTTGAACGCCCCTATAAACAGTACTAGTAACCATGGTCTGTGGAAGCAGATAAGTATTAGTAGTTCTTTGTATAGATAAAGATTTATTTGAACCATTTAGTTGCCACCATGGAAGAGCAAAAGCAGAAATAACTAAAGCTATACTAATTATTTTTAAAAACACACTAAATGAGATTTTTTTCAGAATTATTAAAACTAAAAAAACAAGTATTATTGCACTTGATATCAACAAAATAATATTTGGATAAACAGGTTCTTTTGTAGTTACAACATATGTTGTTTCGTCTCTTGAAAGATCAATAGTTTTTTCGGCAATAAGGCCTTTTTCATCTTGGATTTGTAATTTGTAAGATCCAGGAGGTACAATAAAATCTGTTAACCCCTTTTGATCTGTTAAACTTTGTTTTGTTTTTCCATTTCTTGTTATAATTACTTTTGCATCAGATAGTGTATTTCCACGTGCATCAAAAACATTTGAATTTAATGTAAATAGGGCTGAAAAAACCATAGTGATTGTATCACTATCAGCTGGAATTTGTATTTGCTTTTCATCAATGTAATTTTTATAAGAAATTTGTATTTTATATTTAGCTGATGGAAGATTAACAAAATTATAAACACCTGGGCTGTTTTCTTCCGGTTGTATGATCTCAGACACAAACATTTCATTACTAATAAGTACTGGTGAAATTTTTATACCAGGGCCTAAACCAAGTTTATCTTCCACTAGTAGTTTCAGATTTGAAAGAGTAAGTTGAATCTTTTCTTTTTTTTGTAATATACCAATTTTTATGTTTTTTTCAAATATTTTAAATCCTTTGTATAACACCAATATTTTATATTTACCTCTAGGAACAGAAATAATACCATCTAAATCTTTAGTAGTTTTTATTTCAGCTACACTTAGGTTTCCTAGTAAGAGTTGACATTGAGCTCCTTCTAAAAATTTATTATTTTGATCAACAACTTCTATTTTTACTTTACCAGGTTTACGACAAAAAACATGAGTTTTTGTATCTTCTTTTAAATCAATTGTTTTTAATCCAACAAACTTATGTCCTGTTCTTGTTTTAATAAAAATTTTAATAAGATAAACACCAGGTGTGAGTTTTGGAAAACGTATTTTTTTAAAAAATGAAATATTTCTCCAATCAAATAGTTTGATAAATCCAGAAAAAGATATCTTTTCAAGATTCAGCTCGCCAGCTAGTGATATACGACTACAAATACCTGAGGACACAAGTTTTCCATTTTTATACAACTCTGCATATGTATAAGAAAAGTTTTTACCTGATGCAGCAGAAATAAGTGAGCCTAAAGGAAACGAGGGTGCTAAATGTGTAATAACCGTTAAATTATATTGTTTTACTTTTTCTTCTTTTATACCGCTAACATTACCCCCAAGTAATGGTCTATTTTTAATTAACGCCTGATAAATTGTAGCTTCATCTTCCACATCCTTGTAGCTATTGACCTCTGTTGTAAAAAATTCACCATTAAACTCAACAACAAGATCTGATGGAATAGATAAATCAATCTTACCATTAGAGTCATATGCATTTCTAAAAAAGCCTATTCCAGATGAAAAAGCCTTTAAACCTGGAATATCCACCTCTTGTTTTTGACTACCTTTTATCTGAATACCATCTTGTTCATCAGTACCTGATTTTATAACAGAATTTGATGAAAAAATCAAAGAATGCGCTTTTCCGGTCTCACCACTATCGGTTGAAACCCATGTTTTCGCACCTAAATCAACATTATCTTCAACTGAGATTAACCACTCTTCAGCTCTTGATTTTGGATCTGTATCTGCTGGTATTTCTTTTACAGCATCAAGAATATTATAGTAATGTATGTATGGTAATATTTCACCGGTGTTTAATAAGGTGTTTGCTTCACTTCTTGTTTTAAAACCACTAGTAAATGCAAATTCACCATCTAATTTCTCTTCTTTAGCTACTTTAATTTCTTTTAAAACTTCGTGTTTTACATTTACACATATTCTTTTAACATCTTTTGGACAATAATAATATTTATAAAAATTTGTAGTTTTTACATCATTTCTAGAAGTTCTACTTATAATTCCAAATTGAACCATAAGATTACCATCTGTATAAATCTCACTTGAAATAAGTTCCATACGAGTAGTAATAGTATCTTGTCCCGGCGGTAGATTTGTATCTACATATTGAAAACAAAAGGTACCTAATCTATCCCAGTATCTATAACTGAAATCTTTCTGGTCTTTAATTTGTCTGAAAATCATCTGCGATGAGTATTCTGTCATCATTATTCCAGAAATACCAACACCATAAACACAAAAATCTTCATCCATTATATTATAATAATCTAAGTCAACTTTTTGCCCTGGAATAGGTTCATAATAATAATGTTGTTTTGTAAGTTCAACATGATCTGGATAATTAGTTTTTGGTTTTTCACTATCGTCATAATAAATATAATATGATTCTTTACCGTTTGCTTCTTCAGGTATCAGAAAAACAAGACTGCAGGCTTTTATATAGGTATCATCCAATTGCTCAAGATCATATATTTGTGATTCTAGCTCAATCCAATTTCCATTATCTAAACGACAAACACGAATAGAATTTACTTGTTCATTTTCAGCCCAGCAAGGTTCGTTAAAAGTAATTCTAATATCAATTGGTTGAAATTTTGCCATTTCAATGCTAGTATCAAATGGTATAATGATTTCTTGTCTACTTGACCAATTATTATCCCACCAACTTACTTCCTGTGAGGAAATATTAAAATTAATTGTTGACAAAATAATAAGTAGAATAAATATTGTTAGAATTCTTTTACTCCAAATCATACTTTTAATCTTCTATAAATTTATTTAATTTTTTATTTTATATTATTATTATGGTATATAAGTAATTTATTACACATGTATTACCCTTGAAATAAGAGAGAATATCTTAAAGACGTTGAAGAGATGATAGTTTTAGAAAATTTAAAGAACATACTATAATTCTAAAATAGTAACACATGATTGGTAATGAAAAAATCTTAAAAGTTAATCTCTCTTTAAAAAAATTTAAGATAACTAGCATTCCAAAAGAAACCATAAAAAAGTATATTGGTGGAAAAGGAGTTGGCGCAAGATTATTATTTGATAGATTAAAAGCAAAAACTGACCCTTTAGGAACTGAAAATTTATTGATTTTTGGAACAGGACCTCTCACAGGACTTAATTTATCAGGGGGAGAAAAACTTGGAGTTTTTTTTAAATCTCCTTTAACTTACATTTTTGGCGAAGCATATGTTGGTGGCTATTTTGCCCCAGTACTTAAAAAAACTGGTTTTGATTTTATCTTGTTCAAAGGTATTTCAAAAAAACCTATTTATCTAATAATAGATGATGATAAAGTTGCTTTTAAGGATGCTTCTCACTTATGGGGTAAAGACACTTTTGAAACAGAGAAAATAATAAAAGAGGATCATGGAAAAAATATTCAAGTAGCATCTATAGGACCTGCTGGTGAAAATCTTGTAAAATATGCATGTATTACTCATGCACAAGGTTTTTTGCTAGGACGAACTGGGGCAGGTACAGTAATGGGTGCTAAAAAATTAAAAGCGGTTGTTGTTCATGGAACAAAAAAAATAGAGATTGTAAAACAAAATGAGCTTTTAATTTTTAAAAAAGATTTTAATGAGAAACTAAAGGATAGAGATATTTTAAAAGATGGGACACCTGAGACTCTATCATTAACAAATATGATGGGTGCTTTACCTACAAAATACTGGACTGAGGGAGAGTTTGAGGGAGCTGAAGAAATAAATTTAGATAGAATGAAGGAAAGACTTATTGTAAAAAGAAGAAGCTGCCAAGCTTGTATTCTTGCTTGTAAAAATATTTCCGAAGTAAAAAATGGTCTATATGCAGGAACCAGAACAAGTGGACCAGAGTATGAGACTTTGTTTTCCTTTGGCTCTCTATGTGGAAATAGTAATCTTGAGTCTATTGCAAAGGCAAACGAATTATGTAATCGACTTGGACTTGATACCATCACAACAGGCAATATAATTGCTTTTGCTATGGAATGTTATAAAAGAAAGTTGATTTCAAATAAGGATTTAGATAATCTTGATTTAAAATATGGAAACCATGAAGCAATTATTGAAATGATTATAAAAATCGCATACAGAGAAGGAATAGGGAATATTCTAGCTGAGGGAACAAAAATAGCTTCAGAAAAAATCAAAGGGTCAACAGATTTTGCTATTCATGTTAAAGGTTTAGAACTACCTGGTTATGATCCAAGGTCGACAGAAGCAATGGGTTTATCCTATGCAATATCTGATAGAGGTGCATGCCATTTAAGAAGTCAAGCATACAGACCTGATATGCTTGGAACAATAGAAGGAAAAGCAGAAATGGTAAAAGATCTTGAAGATTTTTACGCTGTATGTGATACAATGGTTATCTGCAGATTTGTTGCATATCCTGTTGTTGGACCTCTTTATTGGGAAAACCTTGCAGAATTATATTCAATTGTAATCAACAGAAAAATAACCAAAGATGATCTTGTAAAAACTGGTGAGGAGATAAACAATTTATGCAGAGCATTTAACGTAAGAGAAGGAATTACAAAAAAAGATGATAATTTACCTAATTGGTTTATAAAAGTACCAATTAAAAAAGGACCTTATGACGGAAAAACAGTAAATAAAGAAGATTTTGAAAAAATGCTAAATGAGTATTATAAACTCAGAAAATGGAATGTTAATGGAGTTCCTCAAAATTAATAGTTTAAAAATATATCTCATTTTTTAAAAATTTTAATAAAATGTAAACCATTTTTAAAAACTTTTATTGAAATAATTTGTTGTCCTTCTTCTATTTTTATCTCCCCATCAGAAACTTTGAGATCAAATCCATTTGGATATTGAATTTCTGGAACATATATTGTGGTTGGAAATTTAATAGATATATTTGCATCAAATTCAAATAAAAATTGCCCTTTTCTTATGTTAAATTCCATTTTCAGTGGTACACCAGCAACAGAAATAAAATGGGGACGACAAAAACCTGTAATTGCCCTTCCTCCAGAATTTATATCCTTTTGCCAATCAACAGTTTGTTGATCACGAGAAAATATAGAAAAATCCTCTAGATTCCAAAAATCACCCCATTCGTTTGAATTTTCAGGATTATAATTCCAGTGACAAGAATTAAGTAAATTTGCATCAATAGCATCATAATACAAAGAAAGAGCTTTAATATGGGAGACCCATGCTTTTTTAGGATTTTCTTTAAATATTTTATACGCATTTTTTTTATTTATATTATAAGGTAAACCAAATTCACCAATTATAGTTGGGCTTCTATTTGAAAATTTATCTGACATTCCTTTAAGTGTAGCCATTTGCCTGGTAAAGGTTTTTTTAATTGCTTTTTTTCCAAACAATATTTTATCTTTTACAAAATCATAGCTGAATAAATTCATAAAACGATGAGTACCCATTGTGGCAACATCATACCAATGTGGAGCATTAACAACATTACTTGGTAATACAAAATATATGTTTTTTCCTTTAAGTACTTCCTCTGCGGGACCTTCATAAAATATTATTGTTTCTGGATTAATTTTTCGAAGTTCTTCACTATATCTACGAATAAAAGGAGATAAATAATCTTTAAAAAAATTAACTTTTTTTCCATTTATTTCAACAAAATAATCATTATTAATTATTGTAGGCTCCCCTTTTTCATTTAATTCATAGACCCCTTCCTTTTTCCAGATATCTTCAAATCCATTAATCCAGCAAGAAACCTGCTTTGGATTTATTTCATCATAACGAGTTACTTTAGTTCGTAATCCTTTAACTTCTTTAAACGGTACATCTTGGGAAAAACCACCCCCAGTTAATATTGCATTAATTGGAGTAAAAGAATATCCAATTGATTCTTTGAGTTTAATGTTTGATCCATCTAGTTTTAAACCGATATAGCCAAAAGCTGGTTCATTTAAAGAATCAAAACCAAGAACATGACTCATATTCTTTGTTCGAATAGCAATTTGTTTGAATGCATCTATATAATGAGACTGCAGATAATCCTGAACATTCTGCCCATCAATTTTGCATGATGTTGCAAAATCTTTACCGCCAAAAAATAATGTAAACATTGTTGCGCATCCAAACTGAGTTCTACTTTGAGACCAAGATATTGGTGGATAAGCACCTGGATTTTTTGAATCATATCGGTATTGCATTAACCAAGCAGCACCTGCATCATGAAATTTTGTAAAATCAATTCCAACTTTTTCAAAAGTCCAACCTGGTGCTCCATCTCCCCCACTCATACGACTCCAACAATCTTGATGTGGATCGATAAAAACATAGAATTCTTTTTCACCAGCAATTTTTAAAATCTCTTCTATATAATCAAGAAACTCCAAATCATACTGTTTAGGTCCAGCATGCTCGATTGCTTCCCATGTAATTAAAAATCTTAAACAATTAAAACCCCAATATTTTAGTCTATTAAAATGTTCTTCAGCTTCTTTTAAAGAAATAGGATGACCAACAAAGGATACATCCTTGTAATTATTAAAATCCGTTTTTATATGCGTGGCCCCATTAGGTTTCACAGGTATTTTTGAAGATGCTGAAAAATTCACACCACGAAGAAGAATTCTTCGCCCATAAACATCAACAAACCATCCTTTTTTTATATGAAGTTTCATTTTATTTGTTAACCCCAAATTTTTTATTTCACAATTTTTCCAATAGTCTTAGTAAACTATATAAAAATTTACTAAAATAGATTTACACATAAGATACATAAAAAGTTGTATTAAATAAAAGATTTCATTGAGTATCAAAATATATATAAGCATGTATCTATTACTCCAGTCATTGAGGAGAGATATATGATAAATATTGTAGAAGAATGTGGTAGAAACGCAGGTAGAATATGGGAAACCCTCAGAACACAGGGACCTATGCCTGAAACAAAGTTGATGAATTATACGAAATTAAAAGAACATGAATTTTTTTCTGCGGTTGGGTGGCTTGCAAGGGAAAACAAAATCTATAGAGATGGTCCTATCTATAAACTTGGTGAGACAAATCTAACAAGTAGAATTGGATCAGCTGCTGGTAGAGAATATACAACATTTGAAACAATGAAAGAAGTTGAGGTATCTGAAATACCACATCTAACTGAGCTTGAACTAAAAGATGTTCATGCTGCACTTGGATGGTTAGCCAGGGAAAACAAAATCGAGGCAACAGCTCCAATACCAAAAGAATTTTGGATTAAATTCAAATAAAATATAGTTTGAAACTTAATTAAGAAAAAGAAAATAATGCATAAAACCATTATTTTCTATTTTATTTTTTTAAAAATCTGTTTTTTTATTTATTAAATTTCGTAATGATTTTAGAAAATTGCATAATCCAAAACCAGAAAAAGAAATGTCGTAAATGACGTTGCAATAACAACTCCAATGAAAATCATAATAATTGATTTTGAAAATTTCAAATTAAATAAATATGCAATTATAGTTCCTAGTCCCGCACCTGTAAGAGGTAAAGGTAGGGCGACAACAATCAATAGTCCAATATATTCATATCTTTGGATTTTTTTGTCTGCTTTTTTTCGTATTCTGGAAAAAATTCTTTGCATAATTTTTTCAATTGATTTATATCGACTAAGAAACTGCTCAAGTTTATGTAGAAATAGTAGTCCAAATGGAACAAGAATAATATTTCCTATTAAACCAATGGGATATGCTTGCCACCATTCCCATCCAAATTCGTAAATTGCAAAGGGTACCACAACTTTTGATTCAACTCCTGGTATCATGGAAAATAAAAAAATTTGCATCCATTGTGGTAGTTGATCTATCATATTGTACTCCTTCTTATTTTTTGAATCAATACTTGGTTTTAATTTGTCTGTAAAACTAGATGGATTAAAATGTTTATCATTTTATAAAGTTATAAGAGTCAATATATAAAAAAAATTAAATCTTACATTTAGGCTTTTATACAAAAACCGTTTTTATAAAAAAAATGAAACTATTTATATCAAATTAATTATTTTACTGATTTCTAAAAAAAGAGGTTGAAAATTTAAATGGCAACAAAAGAAGAAGTTTTAGATGGTTTAAATAAAATAAAATCTAAACTTGATGACCCATCCTTAAAAGAAAAATTTAAAGATTTTAAAAAACAAATACAATTTACTTTTCCAGATATTAACACAAATTATGTACTAGAAATCGTAAATGGAGATGCAAAATCTTTGAAAGAAAAAATCATTGAAAAACCAGATATACTAGTTACAATAAAAAGTAATATATTTCTCGGTATAATTGATAAAAAATTAAATCCTGTTACATCATATATGACCGGTAAAATAAAGGTTAAAGGAGCTATGTGTGATTTATTAAAGTTACAGAAGATCATGTTTTAAATAGATTGACTTAATTTATAATTAAAAGTTATTTGCATTATTTGAGATTTTATCTTTTAGACTAGAATAAATAATATAATAATTTTGAAAGTGATTTTATAAATATATAATTGTTATATTTAAATATTGATAAGTATGGTAAAAATTAGAAGGGCTATAATAAAAGATCTAAAAGAAATCACTGATATTTATAACGAAGCTATTTTAAAAACTGATGCTACATTTGATACAGAAATAAAATCCTTACAAGAACAAAAGATATGGTTTGAAAATCATGGTATAAAAAATCCAATACTTATCGCAGAGCAAAATGGATCTATTGTAGGATGGGCTTCTTTAAGTCAATGGTCAGATAGATGTGCATATTCTGATACTGCTGAGCTTTCGCTTTATGTGAAAGAAGAATACCAAGGTAAAGGATTTGGAAAAAAATTAATGGAATCAATACTTAAAGAAGGAAAAAAAACAGGTCTTCATGCAATTATAGCTAGAATAACACAAGGAAATAAATTAAGCATTCAACTTCATAAAAAATTTGGTTTTGAGCATATTGGTGTTATGAAAGAAGTTGGTCAAAAATTTGGTAAACGCTTAGATGTTTATTTAATGGAAAAGATATATAAATAAAAAAACCTTAGTTAATTATTAATTAAAAACTGTTTAATGATTTTTTTAAATTAATTGTATTATGATATTGAAGTTGAAGATTTAGATGAAACATTATAAATAGCAAAAAAAAAAATCTAGAAATTGCTCAGACCTTTTTTCTCTTTTTTAGTCGAAATCATTATAATAAAAAAGTAACTTTAAAGATAAAATAATAGTGAATGGCTAGGTTTATAAAGGTTAAATTATTTATAGTTATTATTGGGTGGAGGAAAAAATGGTTAAAAAGTATGTAATTTGGTGGCATAGTTATGTAGAAGAAATAAATAGAGATGCCACAACTATCAAAGATGTTTCAGATAGTGTTTCTAAAACTTTAAAGGAATTAAATAAACTAAAAGATTTAGAACTTCAAGGTAAAATAAAGGTTAGACATGTGGGGACATTAAATCCTTTATTTATAGATATATTAGATCCATCTATAGAATCAGAAGTAGCAAATAATCCAATTGTAGATGTAGATTAATATAAAAGAATTTTTAATAAAAAATTACAAGAAATTTCATCGAATAATTTATAAAAGAATATACTATTACCGCCCAGCGTATTATTTGGAGAGATTATATGAAAAATAAAGTATTTGTTATTTGCGCTGGTTTAATAGCAATTTTATCTATATACAGTGGATGTATAGAAGAAACAGAAGAAATGGGCGCTGAAATACAACCAGATTTGGCACCTACAGAAATCAGAATCGGGGATAAACCCACTACAGAAAATTTTGATCATCTTTATGTAAATTTTTCTGAAATTAAACTTCATAAATCTGGTAATGAAACATCAGGATGGACTAATATTACCTTGGAAAATAAAACTATTGATTTACTTTATTTGCATGTAAATAATATAACAGAGTTGTTGAATCTCATTGAAATAGAAATTGGTGATTATGATAAATTGTGGATTAATGTTTCTAATGCTACAGGTGTATTAAATGAAACAGGAGAGGAAAAAAATATTACAATTCCATCTGGATGGCTTAAAATCCAGCAACTACACTTGTTTAATATTACAAAGGGAAATAATACAATAACTGTTGATATTGATTTAGAAAATTCACTACACTCATACGCAGGAGGAACAGAATACAAACTATCACCTGTTATTAGCAGTATTGAGCATCATCATGAAAAAAAACTTATTAAAAGACATACCAAAAGTGACAATATATTAATGAATCAATCTCCAGTAATTGAAATCGTTGTAAATGGTTCTCGCGGTAAATCTATGAATATAAATATTGATGTTGACGAAATTATTACATTTAATGCCTCAGAAACTTATGATCCAGAAGGGGATGCTATTACTTATTTCTGGGATTTTGATGATGGTAATAACAGTACTGATGTAGTTGTTGAGCATAGTTATGATAATAAAGGAGTATATATTGTAAAACTAACTGCTAGCGATGGGATATCAGAATCAACAGAAGAGATACATGTTAATGTAAAAGAAAAAGGTGGATCTTTTTAATTCTCAAATACAATATAAATACAAAAACGAAATTAATATAAATAGGAACTAGTGCATATTATATTGTTAATAAATAACATGATACAATTAAGCATAATAAAAAGTGAGGTTGAGATAAATGAATGATATTACAAAAAAATTACAAAAACTTGTAGAAAATAGAAAAACCTCAAAAATCGTATCAAAACAAAGTACTTATAAACCATATTCCAGAGCTTCGAAAAATAGTTCATCTGGATTAGGTGGAAGCGATTATTACAGCGGATCTTACGAAGAATGAACAAAAAAATGTAATAGTTTCTCATCCTCTAATCTTTTTTTTACAGCAGGATATAAAATAATTTCTTCATCCTCAATCATTATTTTTTCTAAATCCATTTCAATTAATTTATCTAAAAACTGTTTTTTATTTTTTTTTATTGAAACAATCGCTATGTTAAAACTCATTTTTTTATTTCTTAAATTTTCTAGTGCCTTAATCTGATATTCAAAACCAACTCGGGCTCCAGTAAACATAGAAAATTCTTGTGAATCACTTCCTTTAAGACAAACTCTCACATGAAGATTTTTAAAGGTTGATAATTCATCAACATAGGTTTTATCAAAACCTAATAATAATCCATTTGTTTCCAAGATAAATAAATAACTTGGATTTATATTATTTAATAATTTAATTAAATGCTTTCTACCTATTGTTGGTTCCCCACCAGAAATCCTTAATTGTCTATAACCTTTCTTTTGCGCAATATCTTGCAACTTATTTGCAACAAATTCTGGTGAATAAAATTCCCCAGTATTTTTTGAATTCCAAACACTGCTACCAGACCAACAAAACTTACAACGCAAGTTACAACCTACTGTATCAGCGGTTGCTATACCACCATAAAAACCTGTAGGACGGAAACGATAATATTTTTTTAAATTCCCCTTTGTAACTATATCCTCTGTTTTGTTTGAAAGTTCAATTGGATCGTACATATACAATTATATTATTCCCAATCTCTCCTTAAAATTAACCCATAAATAACGTCTAGCTAATTTTCCCTGATATTTACTAGCACTTAGACCTCCATGAATTATTCCTAGTGTTATTTCAGCTAGTTTTTTATCTTTACTAGCAAGTCTTACAATTTCTTCACTTGAATTTTTTACATAATTTATGGAAGAATGAAAAAGTTTAAGATCTTTACCAAAATCTTCTTTCCAGAAATCCTGGTATTTTGATAAATAATTTCCACTTGAATTATTAGCTTCTAAAGAATCGTTAATAACTTTTGCTGCAATCTCCCCTGAGGCCATTGCATAATAAATACCTTCACCTGTTAACGGATTTATAAAACCAGCTGCATCACCAACAACTAAAACTCGGTCTGAGTATGTTTTATCAAGAGGAGAAAAAGGTAAAGCACCTCCAGAGCATTTACCGATTTCAAGATTATTTGGTAACACTTTGTTTTCTTTTAGATTAGTAAAATATTCTTTATAAACCTCTAAAATATTTCTTTTTTGTTCATTCATATATTTTTTTGGCATTAACATACCTATTCCAATATTAACATGTTGTTTTTTTGGAAATACCCAACCATAACCAAAAATGTCCTTAAATTTTAGATGTAGGTAACACATTCGCTCTTTACCAAATAAATTTTCAATTTCATTTTCTCCTATTTTGTATTCATTAAATACACACATACCAAAAGGTCTATTTGAAGTAATCAAACCTGTTTTTTTTGTAACAATACTCCAAACTCCATCTGCACCAACAATAATTTTAGATTCTAAAAAGGTTTTATCATTTAAATTGATATTTACTTTATCTTTGGTTATTTTTAAATCTTCAACAGCTTTTCCATCTATTAATCGAGCTCCTTTTTTTACTGCTAATTGTACTAAACTCATGTCAAATTTTTTTCTTAAAACCATACCTACAATTGGATCTTTTTGTTGTACCTTAGCTTTATACTTTAGAGAAGGAGATAAAGCAAATCCACCATATGAATAAGATTCAATTAAACCATCATTTTTTATATATGGAAAGCGTTTTAAAACTCTTGAGGGTAAACCGCCTGCACATGGTTTATCTCGTGGGAATTTACTTTTATCAATCAATACAATTTTTAAATCCTTTTCAGCTAAAAATTTTGCAGTAGTTGAGCCTGCAGGACCCGCACCCACTACAGCTACATCATAAATCATAGTTAAGTTGAACCTCAGTTATTAATTTGTTAAAAAACAAATTAATAATATATAAATGTTGCATAGTGAATTAAATACACATTTAATTTGAAAATAAGTTGTTTTTGCTTTTATAACATAAAATTTAGTTATAAATCTAACTTTTATTTTTTAGAAATTTTTTTTAAATTAAGCGATTAACTTTAAATTAATAGATAATAATTACTATTCATAATATTTAAGTAGCTAAAATTGTTAACATATGTTAATAATTTTAAAAAGAGGTAATTGTATATCTAAAAATCATGGTGGAGAATGATATGAAAAATATAACGAGCATTTTAAATGTAAAACCGTTTTTTGTGACTTTACTTTTATTATCATCGGCTTTTTCAATTGTTGCTGTTGGTAGTAATCATACTAATAATAATGTTACATGTCAATATTTTTTTGAAAAACCTTCATTAGATAATGTATTAATTGATGATAATTTTTATAATCGTGTATTAATGTCTGGTGTTTCATGTGGTGGAAATATCGGATATCCTAGTCTACCACAGAAAGAAGTTAAAATCCTTCTTCCCTTGAATTCTAAACTCATTAATATAGAAGTTATACCAGGTGAGAAAATTTTTATGGGTTCTGATTTTATTATTGAACCAGTTAGTGAACCTGTTCCTATTTCAAGCTCTAATTTAAATAAGATTACAATTAGAAATGAGGATGTTTATATTTCTAATAATATCTTCCCTGAGGTTTTATTTAATACAATTGGAGTTTATGGTTTTAGAGGTTATGAAATTCTGGTTCTTTCATTAAATCCAGTTCAATATATTCCTGCAACTGGTGAACTTTATTATTTTAAAGATTTAACAGTCAATGTAAAAACTTCTTTAGAAAACGACTTTAATTCATTATATAGAGGTTTAACATCTGATAAAAATGAAGTAATTAAAAAAGTTGATAATCCTTATATTATTAATGAAGATGATATATTAACATCTACTTTTTCAGAAAATTATGATATGCTTATTATTACTACAAAAGATTTAAAAAGTGGTTTTGAACCTTTAAAAGATGCTCATAATGTTCAAGGACTTAAAACAATTATAAAAACATTATCTGATATTAGATTTATACCAAGTAAAGTAACTGCTGAAGATATTAGAGATTATATTAGAGATTTTTATAGAGAATATGGTATTCAATATGTACTTATTGGTGGTGATGCTGATGTTGTACCAGCTAAAAAGCTTTGGGTGCAAGCTTGGTCTGGTGGGGACGTTGCTGATATGCCTTCGGATCTTTATTATTCTTGTCTTGATGGAACTTTTAATTTTGATGGTGATGAATATTGGGGAGAACCAACGGATGGAGATGATGGAGAAGATATAGATCTTATTGCAGAAGTTTACATTGGTAGAGCCTCTGTGGGTAATATTATCGAGGTAAATAATTTTGTAAACAAAACATTAGATTATCTTAGCAACGGCGGATATTCAGATGGAAAGGTTTTGATGGCTGGAGAATATCTTTGGTCAAATCCAGATACTTGGGGTGATGATTATATGGAGGAGTTAATCGATGGATCAAATGCTAATATGTATACAACAGTTGGTATCCCTTCAGATGTGTATGATATAGACAAGTTATATGATCGCGATTGGCCTGATGACGGATGGCCAACATCAGAAATTGTAAATAGGACAAATAATGGAGTTCGGATAATAAATCATCTAGGTCATGCTTCATACGGATATTGTATGAAAATGATTAATGAAGATATTTATTACCTCATAAATCCTGAGCCGTTGTTTTTTTATTCTCAGGGATGTAATGCGGGTGGATTTGATGATCCTCATGATCATGATTGTATAGCAGAATATCTTACTGTTAAAACAGAAAATGCTGCTTTTGCCGGAATAATGAATGCTAGATATGGTTGGGGTGTAATTGGAGGGACAGATGGTGGTTCTCAAAGATACCATAGAGAATTTTGGGATGCAGTATTTGGGGAGAATATAACTGAAATTGGGAAAGCAAATCATGATTCCAAAGAGGATAATATTTATCGTATAAACCAAGCTGTTATGAGATGGTGTTATTATCAATTAAATCTCTTTGGAGATCCATCACTTGCTTTTTTCACTAACGAAAATAATCCTCCAGCAAAACCAGAATTACCTAATGGTTTTTCTTCTGGAAAAATTAATATTGAATATAACTTTACATCATATTCTACAGATTTAGATGGAGATAAAATATACTACAAATGGGATTTTGATGATGGTACATTTAGTAAATGGTTAGGACCATTTAATTCTGGCGAAATGACAACTATCATCCATACTTGGTCTAAAAAAGGTGTTTATAAAATAAAATTAAAAGCTAGAGACACACACAAAGCTGAAAGCCCCTGGTCAGATCCTCTGATATTTAAAATTTCAAAATCAAAAACATTTAACTTAATATCAATTGGAAAATTATTTGAGCGTTTCCCAATCTTAAAACAAATATTAAATTTTATTTAAACAAGATTCAAAAATAGAATTAATTAAAAAATATTCGAAAGTTAAATTTGATATTAAACAACTTCAGAATTTCATAAATAAGACAATTATGAAATATAAAAAAATGAAAATTAAGAAGATTCTATGAATTATCTATATAGAATCTTTGATTTCATTATGGATTTTGTATTTGCGGTTTTTGCGGTTCTGTTGTTGATGTAGGTAAATTAATTGAGAAGAACGAAATTATTAATAGAATTATTGCAATAAATATTAGTATAAAACCAATTAATATTATTGTTAATACTGCACCAATTAATAGTATCAAACCAGTTGTACTAAATAATTTAACACCGGTTTTAGTAGCAAGTAGATCTAATGATTTCCTAATAAAATAAGCACCAAGAATACTGAAAATAAACAATATAACCAAAGCAACAATACCACTACCAACCAGATGCATTATTTTATCTGGTGTCATAATACCTGCCCAATCAACAGATTGAAAAGACTGCCAGTTTGTCAAATCAATTCCTAATGAAGTAAGAAAATCAACTAAAATAAATATAGCTACTGCAATGGTGACAACAATACCAATAATAAAAATGATAATACCATATAATGCATTATTGAAAATACCTTTTTCATTGTAATAATTTGCAAAACCATAGAGTGCGACAAGAACTAGGATAAACCCAATTAACCCAAGTAATCCTAATCCGGGGCTAACAGAAGTTTAACAACCAATAAGTAATAATATTGCTCCTACTCCACCTAATATTTTATTTGTTTGAAAATCCATTTTTCACCACCTTCCTTAATATAAGATAAATAATATCTCGTTTATTATAGAAACGAAAATACCCAGGTTATATAAAATTCTTTCTAGTTTTAAAAATATCAAGAAAATAAATATTTACATTAAGCTAAGCAAAGGTTTTTTAATATGAATCTATAGTATGATTATAAAATGGTTGATGTAGAAAATATAATTAATGATATAGTTAAAAATCCTGATAAAATAAAAAATTTAAATGAAAGAGTGATAGAAAAATTTCTAGAAAAAATCATTCCAATATTAAATGAAGAAAAAACATTAATAGAGCTTGAAGGAAAGGTTGCATTTATCGGTGACACACATGGGGATTTTGAAACTACAAAATCAATTATAAAAAGATTTTTTTATTTAGATCATCTAGTTTTTCTTGGAGATTATATTGATCGAGAACCAATAAAATGGGGCTCAATATATAATATAACTTACTTACTCTTACTAAAATATCGGTTTCCAAAAAAAATTGTTTTATTAAAAGGAAACCATGAATGCAATTATATTATTCCATGTTTACCCTATGAATTTGAAGTTGAAATTGTTAAACGTTTTGGTTCCTCCAAACTTCATGATAAATATGTTGAGGTTTTTTCTTTTATGCCATTGATGGTTCAAACAGAAAATGTTTTTGCAGCACATGGTGGGATTTTAAAAAATACTGATCTGGATTATCTAAATAAAATTGAAAAAAATGATAAAAAGGCAATAGAAGAATTAGTTTGGAGTGATCCAGCTATTTCATTAACTTTCAGAGGAGCAGGTTTTCGTTTTACAAATGAGGATTTAACAGCATTTTTAAAAAGTATAAATGCCAAGGTTTTTGTTAGAGGACATGACTATAATACATTAGGATTTTCAATATATCAAGATAAATGTTTGACTATATTTTCATCAAGCAGGTATAAAAAGATGGGCAATGGTGGAATACTAGTTGCAAAAACAGATAAAAAAGTAAATAAAGCAAGTGATTTAATTGTAGAAGATTTTTCAAGTGGAAAATGGTTGAAATATACTACAATAAAAAAATAAAATACTAAAAAACACACTATAAAATTAAATGTGTGGTTCGAAAAGTAAAAAGCAAGTTTTTCTCCTTAATAATTATAAATTATTTTTCTTTAAATACTTTAAAAATAACTTATAACATAATTGGAAGAATATGCTTAATGGCGTTTTTATGATAAATTTTGAGCAATTCATCTCTAAAGTCATAGATTTTATGTTCGGATGTAGTTAAGCTATTTTTCTAACTATAACAAAATCAGATGCATAATTTCCAACCTTATCGTATGCAACAATTTTTAGAATATGTAAATGGACAAGTCTTATTCGGTCTCTTTTCCAGATAAAGTTATATGGTGCTTCTGTATCGTTTTCTAACAATTTGTTTCTAAAAAGTCCATCATAGAATTCTACTCTATCTATTCCAGTTTCATCATCTGTTGCTAAAACCTCTATTGTAATACCTCCGATTATAAGAGGTACACGTATGAAAAATGGTCTAATCATTTTTTCTTTAATGTATAGTCCTTTAACAGGTTTTATTATTTTTAATGTTGGACGTGTATTGTCGATCATTATAGATAATGGATCTGACCAATCACTCTCAGCATCAGAAGTATCTTTTGCTTTTACCTTAATTTGATATGCACCTTTTTCAGTCCATACGTGTTTAGCACTAACTATTGTACCAGAGGTTTGAGGTCCTATCCAACCACTGTTTTTCCCATCACCCCAATCAAACCAATAATATATCTGGTTTCCATCTATATCAATAGATCTACTTGAATAAGTATATTCAACATTTATATTACCTTGTGTTTGACCTGAAGGTTTTTCAGGTCTATCAGGTGCGGTATTATTAGTTTGGCATATTATATAAAAAATTTGAGGGACCATAGCAGGACAATTAAATGAATAATTATTTTCACTCAGCATGTTCTTCAATTGACTTCCACTACTATTACATAATTTTACAATGTTATATTCACCATCTTCCACTTCATTTGAACTCCATGAAATTGTAATTGTTGTAGGTGTTACATAGTCTGTAGATACCCATTGTACAGTGAGATTCCATTGTTTATTATTATCTGGATAATGACGAATATCTTTCCATAATAAGTCATAAGGTTCAGGCAGATTATCATCAAATCCTGCTCGAATATAGGGTGGAAATGGTGCTGGGGGTTTTGGTTGATCGTAACTATCAGCTGGTGGACCATCATTTGCATCAGGTGCTTCACCAAATATAACATTATCATTTGCATTATTTGGTTCAATAAACGAAAGAGTTGCATCCCAGATAATATCTCGAAATTGTGTATCTAGGCTTTGTTGATTAAACTCAGTGGATGAAGCTAGATATTGTAATTTATTATCAATTGCTCTACTCGTTGTAAAGCATGATATATAGATTGGGTAAGTATATATACAAAAAAATAAAAACATTACTCCTATAATCAAATATTTTCTAAGCATTTTATTTGACCTCCCTCTATATCTTTATCATTTTATAATATATATATGATATATAATACAGTTTTATAAATATAACTCGGAAAAAGGATGGATAAACAAATAGGATTCTATAGATTTAATATGTCTCATATAAGTTATAATCTAAGCCCAATAATTCTTAAAGTAAATTTTAAATCTCTGACAAAAAACACTATAATGAAATTATTGTTTTAACTATATATCAGAATTGACCGAAAAAAATTTATTTAAAATAAAAGAAAATGAAATTCGGGCACGTAGCTATCTTTATTTAACAAAGTATAAAAAAAATGTTTTTTAATATAATCAAAAATTTACTATATATTGCAAAAATTTTTATGATTTTTTCGTAAAAAACAGTTTTAATATAAAAATAGTTATTCCTATTAGAAACATTATTACTAATGGATATATTATGAATGGTAATTCAAAGATAGTGTTTTTTTCTTCCTTTGTGTATTTTATTAATGAACCAGTTGAATCGTATATGTAATCCCATTTACCATCTCCATCTTCATCTATAAGATATTGATTTTTATTAGTATAATAAATATTGGTTGTTTTTCCACTAGTTGAATTATAAAATAAATCGATTTTATCATCTTTATTAGTATCAATAAGAAAATGGGTTATGCCATTTATTATAACATTTTTAACATCTAATTTGTTTTTAGAATCAGATCCAAGTTTTTCTTCTAATACATCTAGAAGACCATCATTATCATCATCAGTGTCCTCAGAATCTGGTATATGATCATTATCAGTGTCAAGAGGAAAATCTAAAGGGTCATTAGGATTCGTACCATATTTATGTTCTTCATCATCACCCCATCCATCTTGATCTGAGTCTGTAGTGAATATATAAGTAGTTGTTACATCTTTATCTGTTAAACTGTTATTATCTGTAACTTCAAGAATTACTATGTATGTTCCATTTATTTTATATGCATGTATTGGATTTTTAATATTA
>SMTZ1_10001123_pt1 | contig 26407 bp, 25 predicted proteins | sample DeeMarSWOR136_30_FD_25667 | JGI IMG/M metagenome (IMG submission 25667)
ATGTAATTAAGAAATGTGAGATTTTAGATCTCTACAAATATCTGAGACCTGATAAATTAGCAGTGCTTATTGCTGAAAAATTATCAGACAGATTAGATATACGTGAAGATAAGCTATACAACTTCTTGGTACAAAAAGAAAGAGATGCTAATGTTGTTGTTCATCCTGGAATTGCAGTTGTTTCTCACATGATAAAAGGTCGAGACAAATTTGAATTAATAATTGTTAGGAGTAAAATGGGACTTATCCTTTCTGATGATGTTGATCCTATTCGTGCATTTTTTATAATTGTTGCATCCCCTGATAAAAGAAGTTTGTATCTTCATACTTTGATGTGGTTAATTCAGATTGCTGAAGAAACTGATTTTGAGGAGGAATGGAGAAAAGCAAAAGATGATGATGAATTACGAGAAATTATTTTAAAATCCTGGAAAAAGCGTAGTAAATTATGATTTTTATTTTTTATTGAAATTTGCCATTAATTGACAAGTTATTTCATAAACCTCGATTCTATACCTTTTGTATTTTGGAAATTTGTCCACAAAAGCCTTAACAATATCATCAACATTTGCTTTCTTCTTTCGTTTCATGAATTTCTTTAATTTTTCCGTTATCTCCTTTTCTATTGCTTCTTCTTTATGTGTTTCTAAGATTTGACAAGTTGTATGATATATTTCGTTTCTATGTTTCTCATATTCTGGATGTTGGTCAGTAAAATCTGTGACTATGTTTTTCACATTTTCCTCTTTCCGTTCAGTTATAAAATCATCGAGTTTTATTGTAAGTATTCTATCAAAATTACTTTTTGTATAGTGCTCATGCATCTCTGTTGAAACAAATATTATTTCAACAATTGATATAGCTAGCAGAATCATTGTTAGCTCAACGACCATTATATCAGGTACATCTATAGTAAGTGCATGTGCAAGAAGTACGCCTTCAACAATAAGTATGAGGAAAGGAGGTATAAATGATATTTTTTCAAATCTCGGTGATTCTTTGTATTCTCGAATAAATGTTCTAAGCCTCCCAGACCGTGGCATACTATCAACGAATAAAGGATATATGATTTAACTATTGTGCTTTATTATTTCCTCTTTGTTTTAGAGGCTATAATAGTATTCCCCTTCTTTTCTCTGTTTTCTATCCATAAATGAATCAGGCTTATTCACACGTGGTCTCTGTGAATCCTCATCTCTCCTAAAGGTAATATCTACATCCTTTAGAAAGCGGTTCATTCCTTCATGCAAACTAAACGGTCCACGCCCTTTACCGTGCTTTCCAGGTTCACCTTCAAAAACAATTAATGTATCACTTATCATGTCAATGAAATAAACATCGTGATCAACAATCATTGCTGATTTACCTGATTTTTCTATTACCCTACGCACAGTTCTAGAGGTAATCATCCTCTGTTCACTATCTAGATATGCTGAGGGTTCATCTATTAAATATATGTCAGCTTCTTGAACAAGACAATTAGCTGTTGAAACTCTTTGTAGTTCTCCACCTGAAAGTGTATCTATTTGTTTGTCAAGAAGATATTTCAAATTAAGTGAATCAAATATCTCTGCTTTGAAAAACGATGATGTAAACAACTGCTGTGCTTTTAGTTCAAAAAAATCTCTTACAGTTCCCTTAAAATCAGGTGTTATATATTGTGGTTTATAGCTTACTTTGATATCATATTCTATCTTTCCCTTAGACGGCTCTGTTTCCCCTGCTAACATCCTTACAAATGTTGTTTTACCAATAGCATTAGGACCAACGATACCAATGATCTCCCCCTGTCTTATAACTCCTCTCTCAATCTCAAGAGAGAAATCCTTGTATGATTTAGCTAAATCCTCGTAAGTAATAAGAATGTTCATTTTCTGTCTATGTTTTGGAGGATGTGCAGAGAATTCTATTTTCTCCCCAAATCTTATGTTTTCTTCTTTTAAATAACCTGAAAGATAAGTGTTTATTGCATGACGAACACCACGGGGATTGGTTACAACACCGTAGGCTCCTTCGTCACCATATACAAGATGTACATTATCACACAGAAAATCAAGCACTGCTAGATCATGTTCTACAACTAGTAATTTCTTTCTTTCAGATAATTCTTTAATTATTCGTGCAACCTTTAGTCTCTGATGTATATCAAGATAAGACGATGGTTCATCAAAAAAATAAAGATCAACATCTTTAAGAAGAGCAGCAGCAATTGAAACTAACTGTAGCTCACCACCAGATATTTCTCCCTTCTCTATTTGTTTATCAAGAACATTTTTCAATCCAAGTTTTTCAACGATTATATCAAAATTTCTGGAATCATCTATATTTTTTAGTATATCCCCAATTTTTCCTTTCATTATTTTAGGTAGTTTATCCACATATTGAGGCTTTATTATACTAGATATTTCGTTATTTGAGAGCTTTTTAAAATGTTCATAAAGCTCTGATCCAGCATAATATTCGATAACCTCATCCCATGAGATTTCTTCGTCATAATCTCCTAGATTTGGTGTTATTTGACCAGATAAGATATTTATTGCTGTTGTTTTACCTATTCCATTTGGACCTAGTATACCTATGCAACTTCCTTTTTTTGGAATGGGCAGTCTGAATAATCTAAAACCATTTTTACCAAATTGATGAACAAGATCTGTTTCTAGTTCTTCAGCTAAACCAATGATTTTTATTGCGTCAAAAGGGCATTTATGGATACATATTCCACATCCTACACAGAGTTCTTCGGAAATTATTGGTTTTCCTTCTGCACCCATAATAACTGTTTCATCGCCAGCTCTAACTCTAGGACAGAATTTTATACATTCTTTTGCACAGTTCTTCGGTTTACATCTATCTTTCAGTAGTACTGCTATTCTCATAATTTGAAAAGTGAGAAGTTTAGGCTAATTAAAAGGTTTTTTGTTAAAAAAAGAAGTTAATTAAAACATAAATGGTAGCATCGTCGTCGATGCTACCTCCTCTCTACAATATTTTTAATTTAAATATTTAGAAATTCTTTTATCTAGATGCCATTGCTGATGAGTCTGTTGTTGCACTGGCTGCTGCTGCACATTCGATGCAGGTGGTACTTGAACTAGAACTTGTAGCATCTGCTCCTGCTGGATCAGATGGTATTGAACCGATAGGTTCTTCCTCCATTTCTGGAGCTGTCTCTTCATCCGTGTTTCCTCCGTCTGGTTCACAGTCTACAAATAATTCACAGAATTTTTCCCACAAATATTGACCTATATCTATTCCTACAGGAATGACATAATTCATAAAGAAATCATATATCCATGGTCCTACTACAGACATAAATGCTAAAAACATTTCTCCAGCAATTGTGGCAAGATTAACCAATCCCAATCCAACTGCAAACAAGAACAATACAAGTGAACCACCTGGAGAGTTTGCTGGATAGTTTGCTTCAAGATAATCATTAAACCAGTTAATGAATGTGACTACAGCAAAGTTTGCAAGTGGTAGAACAATGTTTTGTACAAATTCTGATTGTATAATCTTTTGCATAAGCTGGGCAACTTTAGTAGCAGCGATTCCGAGATTTATTAATGCAGTTTCGACAGCATTTAAAAGCCTTATTCCTACATTAGCAACTGTATAAAGTAGTTCAAGAAGTTCTTGACCTGATGCATAACTTATTACCATCTCTATTACATCACTAGGTGTTAGATCATCTAATATATCCAGTATTTCTAATTTTAGTTCTTCTGCGGCCGCAAGTATTGCATCAATGCAATCTATTTCAGTATTAGGATTATATTGTGTCTGACCAGGCTCTTCTGTATATACAGCAGTTGCAGGGGAAAAAGCTGTTCCGATGAATAGAGCTGTAACCAACAGACAAATTGATATAGTAATAGTTTTCTTGTTTCTCATGTCTAGTACACCTCCTCCACCTGTTGGTTTATTTCGTTGATACTCGCACCGATGGCATACAAATATTTATCGAGAGCCTCATCGTTAATTTCATGATTTTTTTCTAAGATTTTTTTCCTCATTTTTCTCCTCACCTATTTCTCATGTTATACGTTATACTCTGTAAATGATGATATATAAAGTTTACTTGTAAAAATGTCAAAATGTAAATTTATCAATATAGTTATGAACTACATTAATACAATTCCAGATCCGTATTTCATTAATTTTATAGTGATAGAATTTATTTACAAAGTATTATACTCCTCAGTCTGCTCATCTCTTCTTTCTTATTTTATTCTCTAATAACTTTTAAAAATCTATTTGTTAATATTAGACTAATATAACATTCTGGGTTTCTTTAAAGATTTATCAATTAAGATTAACAAAAAATAGATAAATGATTTTAAAAAAGTTAGATGATATTAAAAAAGAAGGAAGCATCGTTCATTAGATGCAACCTCATCTCTCCTACTTATTTAGTTTTTAAGGGCAAAAACCCTATAGGGCCCCAGATCCAAATAGTAGTGCAGACGTTGTAGATCCTGTTGAAGTCGACTGTGGAGCGTTATTAGATGCTCCTGTAGTTGCCCCTGCACCAGTATTCATTGTGTTCGTTGATGCTGTCGCTGGTAAGGATGCTCCTATAAATCCTCCTGAGACTCCTCCTGTAAATCCGCCTAATACGACTGTCTGCTCGCCATCGCAATCCTCGCAATCATCACCAAATAAAATATCACATATTGTTAAATATAGATTCCATAGACCTAATAGAATTTCTGGCAAATTCTCTATTACATAGGGCACTACAACATATAGTAAATATTCAACAACGCTGATACCTATCGCTATGATAAAATCAATGTTATTCAAAATTTCTGTAACAATTGCTGTAATAATTGTACTTACAACAGGAATTACAACTGTTGTAAGTATAAGCTGTATATCCTCCTCATCTATTCCAAAAAATTCAAAACCACTTAGAACAATAGATCGTATAGTTTGTATAGTATCTGGGTCAAGTAAAAAGCTAATAAGTTGGTATAGGTTATAACCAAGTGGTGTTTCTAATAGAAACTCGTATATTTCTCCACCAGTATCAATTATAGCTCCAAGGATTAGTTCCGGACAAGTTTCATTTGGACATCCAGGAGGGTCTAGTTCTATAAATTCAAGAGTTTGTGATTCTTCAGCCTCGTCAAGTTGTGCTTGACCTCCACCTATTGATATAGCTTCACCAACTTGGTTTTCATCTGCTTCAGTTGTGCATGGACAATCTTCTATAACTTCTTTTACAACTTCTGTCACAACCATAGATTCTTCCCGTTTAGTACTATCAACAATTTGTGGACTAATTGCTGATTCAATCTTTACATTAGCAGTTACAGGTGTCATAGCTACTCCAATAAACAGAGCTGCTACTAGGAGGCTAGATGCCATTATTACATAATTTTTTGTTTTCATCACTAGTCCACCTCCTCTATCTGTTTATTTATCTCGATAATACTCGCACCGATGGCATACAAATATCTCTCAAAGGCCTCATCATCTAATGCTTCGTTTTTGCTAAGGATTTTTCTCCTCATTTTTCTCCTCACCTTCTTTTAGTGCACATGTTATACTCTATAAACGATGTTATTTAAATATTTCCTGTAAAAATGTCAAAAAGACAAAATGACAATTATTATATATCCTATAAGCAAAAATAAATTAATTAAGTAGAGGGATTTTCGATATTAATGTATATAAAACAAGAAGGAATTGTTTTAATTGTACTTTTATCATTAATATTATCTTTTAGGGTGGCTGTAACTGAATAAGTACCAGTTGTCCAGTTAACATTAGTTATGAAATACCAATAATGAGCATTATTTTTCACTTCACTTTTTAAATCAAAATCTGAATGAACAATAACATCATTAACAGTAACGATAATATCCAAATAAAGGTCGCATTCTGTAAGATTAATAGTAGTTATATTTGTATATTCCTGATAAAGGTAAATTGTGTCATTAAGATAAAAAATTGATTTATTAATATAATCTCGATACTCTGGTTTTTCAGCAACAGGTATTAATACCGTAATCTCAGGTTCTTCAGCAAATTCTTCTACTATTGTAAAATCAGTTTGAGACCTAGAACTTTTTTTAAGGATATTATCTATAAGATTTATTGTGGCTGAATAATCACCAGATGGCCATGATTCATCAGTAGTAAAACTCCATTTAGAAAAATTTTTCATATTTGTTTTATGGGAAGAATCACTATGATACACTTCTCCATAAAATGACACAGTTAAATCCATGCTAATATCACATGTTGTATCACCTATTGTAGAAATATTTGCATATTCATGATAAATGTAAACTGTATCACCTTGTTCAAAATAGGCACTCTGAACATAATCTCCAAACGTATTTACACTGCTAGCAGTCACGAGGTTAGTAACTCCAGGCAGACTCTCAGATGATTCTCTTTCTCCAAAAGGTAATTTAATAATACCTGATTCAATGGCAAAAAAGAGCACGACTATTACAACTACGAAAGTAACTCCAACAGCAATCAATCTGGTTAACCTTTTCTTTGGTGTCTCTAAAGGAATTGGTTTACTTACACTTGGTTTAGTTTCTTTTTTTGGCTCGAATCCTTCATGGTCAGATAAGTCACCGACCCATCTATTTGTATCAACCATCTCATCGATTTTATTTTCCAAAGTTTTCAGTTCTTTTGGTACATTTCTATCTCCATGATGATATTTGATACTCTTAGTGACCATCTCACCGTTTTCTTTGGGTATAGAAATTGAAATAATAGTATAGGGTCTACCAACTGAATCTTCTACAGAATACACATCATTTAAAGAAAAAAAACCTGCCTCTTTAAACTGTGAAAGTAGAGATACAACCTTATTATTATCAATTGAACTTTCTACTTTGCCTTTAACTTTAACATTCTCTATGCCAGCATAAATAACTTTACCATTTCCATGTATTGTCAAGCTGTAGTCAGGACCAATGCCCACTCCGCCTTTTGTCAATTTGATAATCATAGAATCTATCAGCATGATTATAAGTCTCCAGTTACCTCTATCTCTCCTTCAACGATATATTCCCTAATACTTTAAAAAACCTACCTGTTTTTATAACTGATCAAATTAGTGCCTTGATGTTTACTTCTAAATTTTTAGAAAAAGAAAAGTATAAGTTACATAAAATGATTTACTTAACAACATAGTGGATGAGGATATCATGGATAAAAATGAGAATATACATATAAAGCTTGAGATAAGTAGAGATCCAAACACAGGAGCTTTAAACCTTATGACACGGTTTGACCCAAACGCACCGAATTTCATCAAAGATGAAAACGGTTTTAGCTGGTCTCCAACTAGGGAAGAAAGGGAGTTTCTAAACGAAGCCTTTGACATGATATTGAAGAAAAAGTAAAAATCTATACCAAGAAACAGTTTGGTTTCTACTTTCAATTTTTAAATTGTAGTATAAATGTTTTCCATATTAAGCATATGAAGGAGCTCATCTAACCGCTCACTGTTAAAATTATGATCGAGTTTACTTAGCATCTCATATGCTTTGTAAAAAATTTGTTCCTGTTCTATCACTCCGTTAAGTGTCTTTTCAATAGCACTTTGATATATATATTTACATAGTAATACCCCATCCTCAAAGGTTAAACTATCTCTCATAACGTCCTCACCCACTCTTGTAATAAAATATTTGCTTATAAAACTTTTTTTAAAATTATATTTCTATGCTAATTTAGCATTACAATATGTCTGCATAGAGCAACTTTTACACCTTTGATAATTACTGTGATTTCTTGTAATTCTACCTGTTTTCATTATATGCCTCATGTTTTTTACAGTGGATTCAAATTCAAATCTTATTTTTGGGTCAAACGGTATTTTGTATTGATACATATCGTTATAGACAAGTATGCCATATGGTACAAATCCTCCATAATTTTCTTCCAAAAGATGACAGTATCCTGCAAGTTGAAATACATGGTTTTTTTGTGGTTCATTATGTGTTCCAGTTTTTACCTCAATTGGTACGTAATGTTTATTTTTCTTAACAATGTAATCTGGTTTACCCGTGATTCTATAACGTTTTGAAAAAAAAGGTTTACCGGGTTTATTTAGATCTGAATAAGTTATCTCTCCATCCTGGATTTTGTGTTTTGTTTTTAAGTTTTTAACATCTCTATGTATTATTTTTGATACTGTGAGTAGTATAATAGATAATAATAGTAATAATATACTTAGGATGATTTGAATTTCTATAGAATCACCCCAAATAGAAAAATCAAAACCCCAAAAATCAACAATAGATAGCCAGCGATTGCAAAAGCTCTACTTCTTCTCATATTTGCTTGAGTATGATCCACTATTCTACCAAGTTCTATATGTTTTTTTGCACCAATATCAAGCATGGGAGATTTTGGCTTATATCCACATTTTTGAAGATACCATGCAATTGAACAGTAGTGGTATTGTCCTATCTCTGAAGCACTGATGATATCTGTATCTTTGAAACTGGTTTGTTTTTTAATTCTCATCAACAGTTGGAAAAATGTTGAAACTATTTATTCTTTATCAAGAGTTCATTGAAAGTAAAAATCAGGGTTAGAAAGACATTATAAACCATGTCTATTTTCGGTAGTTGAGAATCATGACAGAGAATCTTGGTGAATTTATCAGGGAATTATCAGAGATATATGATCCAGATAGTAATGATACCTATGTTAGTCTCTATTTAAGTAAAGGCGCTGATAAAAAATTCATTGATAGGAGAACTAGAGCATGTAGATCTATTTTAAAAGGAGACGCACTTAAAATTTTTAACGACACGGTAGAAGACATAGAAGATGCTCTCAAGAAGAATATCAGCGATAATATTGCCATTTTTGCGTCTCATAAACATAGTTTTCTGAGATATATTACTCTGTCTGTACAAGTAAAAAATTTATTGGTTGTTGATTCCTCTCCATATATTCGTCCACTAGCTAGAATCCTTGATGAGTGGGAATCCTTTACTTTACTTTTGGTTAGTTCAAATTATGCAAAGATATTTTCTGTATCTATGGGTAAAGTTGATGACACAAAAAAACTCTCGGCAGATATTATGAACAAACATAAAAAAGGTGGATGCTCTCAAGCGAGATTTAATAGACTAAGAAAAGGAGCTATAAGTGCATTTTTATCAGAAGTTGTTGAAGCGTTTCAAGAAAGAGCAGATGAACGTATTATTATTGCAGGGCCAGGTACTGCTAAAAACCAGCTTATAGATATGCTCCCCAAAGAACTAAAGGATAAAATTGTTGATGTAATCGACATAAGCATAGATGATGAAAAAAAACTTATGAAAGAATCTATCTACCTGATTTCTGAAAGAGAGCAAAGAGAAAGTCGTGAAGCAGTTCAACATTTGAAAGAAGAAATATTGAAGGATGGTTTAGCCGTTTATGGTTTGGAAGAAACATTAGACGCTGTAAAAAACGGACAAGTTGAATTATTAATTATTGAGAAAGATTGTAAACTCCGGGGTTGGATATGTGAAAACTGTCAGGTGGTTGGTGAGGGAACTAAAAAATTGTGTCCATATTGTGGTAAAAGAACATCTGAGGTTGATGTTTTAGAAGAAATCTTAGAATTTGCCGAGAGAACAGATGCTGAGATCGAGTTTACTGATGATAAGGAAATATCAAATATAGGGCATGTGGGAGCAATTCTGAGGTTTAAATAATTACAACAATTTATTTAAAATCTTAAAAGATGCGGCCTTAGAGGTTTATCATGACTTTTACGCTGGGTATACGCAGAGAAGATAAAAACAAGTGGGAGCGACGTGTTCCGTTGACACCTGAACATTTAAGAGAATTAAAAGAAAAATACGGTGTTGAAACAATAATTCAACCCTCAAAGATAAGAACATTTTCTGATAAAGATTTTGAAGATCTGGGTGTAGTAATAAACGAAGATTTATCTTCATCCTCTGTTGTTTTTGCTATAAAAGAAATACCAATAGATTTCTTTGAACCCGGAAAAACATATGTGTTTTTTTCTCATACAATTAAGGGTCAGAAATACAATATGCCAATGCTAAAAAAAATGATGGAACTCGGTTGTAATTTAATAGATTATGAAAAGATTACTGATGAAAAAGGTCGTCGCTTGGTTTTTTTTGGTAGATTTGCTGGTTTTGCAGGGATGATTGACACACTTTGGGCTTTTGGACAAAGGATGAAATGGAAGGGAATAGAAACTCCCTTTTCTGAAATTAGACAAACCATTCACTATAAGGATCTTGATGAAGCAAAGCTTCACTTTGAGGAAGTAGGTAATAGAATCAAACAAGAGGGACTTCCTGATCCTTTAATTCCTTTTGTTGTTGGATTCGCAGGTTATGGTAATGTATCTAAAGGTGCTCAGAAGATTCTAGATATTTTACCTATGGAAGAAATTAGCCCTAAACAACTCAAAGCTATTGGTGAAAACCCCTCTGATAGAGTTATCTATAAGGTAGTGTTCAAAGAGGAGGATATGGTAGAACCACTTTCTGCTGAAAAAGAATTTGATTTGCAGGAATATTATACTCAACCAAATTTATATCGTTCTGTTTTTCAACAGTACATTAAATATTTAACAGTTCTTATGAATTGTATTTATTGGGATAAACAGTATCCACGTCTTATTACTAAGGAATTCATGAAGAAAAATTACAGTTCTAATTCAACACTACAGGTTATCGGCGATATTAGCGTCGATATAAACGGTGCAATTGAATTCACTGAAAAGGCTACTTCCCCAGATAAACCAATTTTTGTTTATAATCATTTAAGTGGCAAGATTATAGATGGATATGTGGGTAGTGGCATTGTTGTTATGGCTGTAGATAATCTTCCTTGTGAATTACCAAGAGAGTCTTCTCAAGCCTTTAGCGATATTCTCTTACCATTCGTTCCTCCCATTGTTAAAGCTGATTTTTCTGTTGATTTTGATAATTTGGACTTACCACCCGAGATTAAAAAAGCAGTTATTCTACATCATGGAAAACTCACACCAGATTATAGATATATGAACAAATTTTTATAGTGTATTTCTCTTCGCTGCTTAGATATCTTTAAGTTTGGGAGACAAGTGATGACAAATAAAATATTAGTTCTTGGCGCAGGTTTGGTCTCAAGACCCTTAGTTAGATATCTTTTGGATCATCCTAGTTTTTCTGTGACAATGGCAAGTAGAACAGTTAGTAAAGCAGAGAAAATTATTAATGGTCATCCTTATGGAACTGCAATCTCACTTAATGTTTCTGATGATGCTTTATTGGAAAAATTGGTCTCCGAGTCAGATCTTACTGTTAGCCTTCTTCCATATATCTATCATGTAAAAGTTGCAAAGCTTTGTATTAAACATAAAAAACATCTAGTCACAACTTCCTATGTAAGCGATGATATGAAGGCACTAGATGCAAAAGCCAAGGAGGCTGGTGTTCTATTTCTCAATGAATGTGGTCTTGATCCTGGGATTGATCACATGTCTGCTATGAGAGTTATTCATGAAGTTGAAAAAAATGGTGGAAAAGTTATAAGTTTCAAATCTACAACTGGCGCTCTACCAGCTCATGAGGCAAACAACAACCCCTTTGGTTACAAGTTCTCTTGGTCACCTCGTGGCGCTCTTCTTGCTTCTCGCAATGCTGCAAGATGGCTTGAAGACGGAAAAGAAGTTTCTATTCCAGGTGAACAACTATTTGAACACTATACCTTGCAGGATGTTCTAGGTGTCGGAACTTTTGAAAATTATCCAAATAGAGATTCAGTTCCGTATAAGGATATCTATGGTTTAAAAGATGCAAAGACAGTTTATCGTGGTACATTTAGAATGATGGGCTGGTGTGAAACAATTAGAAAAATTGTAGCACTTGGATGGTTAAATGATAAATCGGTGAGGGGATTCAAAGGTAAAACTTACGGTGATCTAACGAGACATCTTATTGGTGCAAAAGAAAATGAAGATCTAATAAAAGCTACTGCAAAGTTCCTTGGATTGGAAACATATTCTGCAGTTATAAAAAGACTTGAGTGGCTTGGACTCTTAGGAGATGAAAAACTACCTGAAGACAGGGATAATCCACTAGATTATCTCAATGTTTTAACACTTAATAAGATGGCACTTGATAGAAGTGAAAGAGATATGATTGTTATGCATCATGAGTTCATTGCTGAATATCCTTCTAAAAAAGATTATATTACTTCAACTCTCGTTGGTTATGGTACCCCTTATGGAGATTCTGCAATTTCAAGAACCGTGGCTCTACCTGCTGCAATTGCTGTAAAAATGATTCTTCATAAACAGATAGATCTAACTGGTGTTCATATTCCTGTTATTCAAGATATTTATAATCCAATTCTAGATGAATTAAGAGAAAATGGTATTAAGTTTGATGAAAAATCATCTGTTATTTAATAGGATTTTTTACTTTTTTATTTAAATATTCTAAGGAGAAACCGTTTGGTTTTTTCCGAACATTTTCCGACCATATATAAACTATGTTCGATATAATTCTAGATTAACGTAGACTTGATGTGATAATATGAAACGTAAAAATTTGAAACTAAGCGGAATGATGCTAGCAGGAGTTATAGTTATTGTTAGTCTTATTTATGCTGTTAATGTACAACCAGTAGTAATTGGTGGACCAAGTTGGTTTAACACTTATGCTGAATTAAAAACTTTTAATTCTCATGATGAACTAGTTGATTTTTTAATTAATAATTGTAACTATAGACATAATGGACGCTATGAGTATGGTCAGGCAAGCTCATGGGGAGCAACTTCAATGGTGAAATCTATTAATTCACCAAGGAGTATGATGGTTCTGGATGGTACTGATGATAGCACTATTGATTATTCTACTACTAATATTCAAGTTGACGGAGTAGATGAACCTGACGTTGTAAAAACAGATGGAAAGTATCTGTACATTTTAACAAATTCAAAGATTTACATTGTAAAAGTTTATCCAGCACAAGATGCCGTTGTCTTGTCTATCGTATCTTTAGAAGATACTGGAGTTAGTAACTTTTTTATAAATGGTGATAAACTAATTGTTTTTTCTTCTTCGTATAGATATCCTATATGTGGAAACGACCTCTGGTGGGGTGGTATATCAACTACAATAGTTAACATATATGATATTTCTGATAGGGAAAACCCTGAACTTGTAAAGGACATAGAGGTAGATGGGTCATATTTTAACGCAAGAATGATTGGGAATTATATCTATATTATTACAACAGAGTATTCCTATGAACTTATATATAATTATAATGGTAACGATACAATCAACATACCAGAAATAACAATAAACAATTGTACAAGAAAGCTTCCTGCTGATTGTATCTTTTATATTAATAACTCTGTAAGAATGGATATTATGACTAATGTCATATCAGTTAACATTGATAGCGGTGAAGTAAATCAAAAAAGTTTCCTTCTTGAAAATTCTCAAACTATGTATGTTTCAAAAAATAATATTTATCTGGCGTGTACGGAATATAACTCTTATTATTCATTTTTCTCTAACTCTAATGAATATTATGAAGCCACTGTGATTCATAAGATCTCAATAAACAATGGGGATATTTCATACACTGCACAGGGTGAGGTACCAGGTCGCATTTTGAATCAGTTTTCAATGGATGAATATAATGGATTTTTCAGAATTGCTACAACAGTTGGCAACGTGTGGGATTCCGAGCGAAAATCTATCAATAATATCTACGTACTTGATGATAGTTTAAACCGTACTTCTGAAATTGAAAATATTGCTCCTGGTGAAAGAATCTATTCTGCAAGATTCATGGGTAAAAGGGCATACCTTGTAACTTTCAAAAAAATTGACCCATTCTTCACCATTGATTTATCTGATCCTTATAATCCAGAGGTTCTTGGTGAATTGAAAATACCAGGTTACTCAGATTACTTGCATCCATATGATGAAAATCACATAATAGGAATTGGAAAAGATACAGTTGAACCACAGGAAGATATTTCTTGGACCTGGGATTTTGCTTGGTATCAAGGTCTTAAGATTGCTTTATTTGATGTAAGTGATTTTGAAAATCCAAAAGTTGAATCACAAGTGATTATAGGTGATAGAGGAACTGACAGTCCAGCCTTGCATGACCATAAAGCTTTTCTTTTTGACAGGGAAAAAGAGCTACTTGTTATTCCTGTAAGGTTACATGAAATATCTGATGAGATTAAAGAGCGGAACGATGGATATACTGGCAGTATGTCCGGTACATTCACATTTCAGGGAGCGTATGTTTATAGGTTATCCTTAGAAAATGGTTTTGAGTTCCGAGGACGAATAACTCACATGGATGATGATGAACTTCCAGATGAGGGATATTATTATTGGAGATCCTCGTCTTCATACATCTCCCGTTCACTCTACATTGAAGATGTTCTCTACACGATTTCTGATAAAATGGTCAAAATGAACAGTTTGGATGATCTAAGCGAAATCAATAGTGTACTACTCGAATAAAAAGCCCTACTGAGAGAGGGGTAGCATCCCATCCATTATATCTCCCTCTTCTAACCTCCGCCTCCCCTCTCTCCAATTCTATTATTTTTTAAGAACTACCGATACCGTTTTATAAGTATGAGAGATACCGCTCTAACAAGTAAAAGTTCGATTTTAAGGGAGCTAAAACAGTATGACAATTAAGCCTACAAATGTACACAAAACACTAGCTAAACATATTCTCGCAGATGGTTTAGATCTTGTTTTAGATCTGAAAAAAAGTAAAGGTTGCCAAATCTATAATTCTGTAAATGGAAAATACCTGCTTGATTGTTTCTCCTTTTTTGCTACTTCCCCTATTGGGCTTAATCATCCTAAACTTACTACTCCTGAATTTATCAAAAAAATTGGAGAAGTTGCAGTGAATAAACCAACGAACTCTGATATATATACTGTGGAAATGGCAGAGTTTGTTGATACATTTGCAAAACTTGCAGTTCCAGATTATTTTAAACATCTATTTTTTGTTAGTGGTGGTGCACTTGCAGTAGAGAATGGATTGAAAACTGCATTTGATTGGAAGGTAAGAAAAAATATTGAAAATGGAATTAGTGAAAAACTTGGTACACAGGTAATTCATTTTAAAGAAGCATTCCATGGAAGAACTGGATATACACTTTCAATGACAAATACGTTTAATCTTGATAAGACCAAATACTTTTCTAAGTTTAATTGGCCACGTATCATAAATCCAAAAATTACATTTCCTTTAAATGAAGAGAATCTTGAAAAGGTGAAAGAACTTGAAAATCAGGCAGTATCTGAAATAGAAACTGCTGTATCTAAAAATCCAAATGATATCGCTGCACTGATTATTGAACCCATCCAAGGCGAGGGTGGAGACAATCATTTCAGAAAAGAATTCTTCTTGGAGCTGAGAAGACTTTGTGATGAACATGAAATAATGTTTATTTTGGATGAGGTACAAACTGGTGTTGGACTAACTGGTAAGATGTGGGCTCATGAGCATTTTGATTTTAAACCTGATATTCTTGCCTTTGGGAAGAAAACACAAGTATGTGGGATTATGGTTAGTGATCGAGTAGATGAAATCAAAGATAACGTTTTTAATGTTTCAAGTAGGCTTAACTCTACTTGGGGTGGTAACCTTGTCGATATGGTTCGTTGCCAGAAATACCTTGAGGTAATAAAAGAAGAAAATCTGATAAAAAATGCAGAATTGCAAGGAAAACATCTTTTAGAAGGTCTTGAAAAACTTGTTAAGAAATATCCCAATAAAATATCTAACGCCCGTGGGCTAGGTCTTATGTGTGCATTTGATCTCACTAGTCCTAAAAAGAGGGATGAACTGAAAAATAAATTATATGCAAATGGCTTGATCGTTATTGGATGTGGGGCAACTTCGATTAGATTCCGTCCACCTTTGATTATTTCTTCTGAGGAAATTGATAAAACACTTGAAATCATCGATGAAACTCTTGGAGTATTCTGAGAATTTTTTTTAAGATATTTTGCCTTTAATATAGCTAGTAATTTCATCTATCTTTTTTCTAACTTGTTTCGTAGTATCACGATCCCTAATTGTCACTGTATTATCTTTAAGTGTATCATGATCAACAGTGATACAAAATGGTGTCCCCACTTCGTCCATCCTTGCATAACGTCTACCTATTGAGCCACCATCATCATAATAGGTTTCGATACCGGCATCCCTTAGATCTTTATCAATCTCATTTGCAATTTTAATCAGTTTTTCGTCACTTATAAGTGGAAGAACCCCAACTTTTATAGGAGCAACCAATGGATTGAATTTAAGAATTCTATATTCCTCCCCCTTTTTCTTTCCTTCATGATAGTTATGCTCAAGAATGCCATATAGAATCCTATCGATTCCATAAGATGGTTCTATAACATGAGGTACAAACTTTTCACCAGCTAATTTTTCTTTAGTCTCTACTATTTCATAACAGTCTTTGGGTATCTGTATAGTCTTACCATCGAGAATAACAGAAATCTTTTTTGTGTCTTTTACTTCTATGTTTTCAAGTAATGTTTTAATTTTTCCTGCTTTTCCCTTAAAAAGAGGCCCTAATTTGCCCATATTTGGAACGATTTTTTTAACTTCAACAGTTTTTGGTTTATCATATTTCCTTAGGGCATACATGTCTGTTCCTGATGAATCAATATGTGAACGTAAATCATATGCAGATCTATCAGCAATACCAACACACTCTATCCAACCAAATCTCTCACTAAATAGTTCTGCATCCCAACATTCTTTGGCATAATGGGCAAGTTCATTTGGCGCATGTTTTCTAAATCTAAACTTTTTAGGATCAACTCCTGCAGTCATTAGAAAATCCTGTGTAAGATACATATAATAGGCAAGTGCCTGATTGTTTATCACCTTGTTTTTCACAGCTTTTTCAAGTGATAGTTTCATTTCTTTTTCATTATCAAAAAGATACAACTCTTTATTTTTGACACTTTTAAAATTAGGATGAGTTTTGTCATTTGGATCAAAAAAGACTTCTGCTTCCGCCATAGAAAACTCTCTAAGTCTGATAATACCCTGACGTGGTGATACCTCGTTTCTATATCCTTCACCAACTTGTATAACTCCCAAGGGTAACTTCTCACGGCCATATCTATAAAGAAGATGAAAATTCGTAAATATTCCCTGAGCTGTCTCGGGTCTAAGAAAAGCGTCCCTTGCATTACCAACTCCAATCTTAGTGGAAAACATTAGATTAACTGGATAAGCATCTTTTAGATTATTACCGCAATTCGGGCATTTCACTTTATTCTTCTTTAGTGCTTCTTCAACACTGATATCGTCATCTATGATATCTTCAACCTTATAGGATTGCTTACATTTTTTGCAATCCACAGTAAAATCGGTAAATTCATCGACATGTCCAGAAGCTTTCAAAACCTCATGTAACGTTATAGTTGGAGTACTAATCTCGATACAGTTATCCTTGAGTAGATAGAATTTACGCCAAAGATTTTCGATATTAAGTTTGAGCTGAGAGCCCAACGGGCCATAATCATAAAACCCTGCAACACCACCATAGATTTCAAAAGAGGGATAGATGAAACCTCTTCTCTTAGCAAGCATCATGATTTTATCATAAATGTCCTGAGGCATAAACGGAAGTCTCCAAATCCTAATTTCAAAATTAGAATAAGATAATAGGATTTAAAGCATGCAGGCCATGAGGTCTATGTCAGTAACCATACCGATAAGTCTATCATTAGAGTCAACAACAGGTACATGACTAATATTATTTTTAAGCATTTTATCTGCTACTTCATTTACAGGTGTATTTGTGGATGCTTTTATCACTTTAGTAACCATAACCTCTTTAACAGGAACAGATGGTAGAGAAACCTCTGATGTTGAATAATGTAATCTCACAGTATCTCTTATTCCCTCCCACGTCCAAGCATCCTCATCTCCGCCCATTCCAAAGTCTGTTTGAGAAACACTTTCTTTTATATGACTTAGTTTAAACAGATCACCATCAGTAACAATCCCGATTAACTCTCTTTGATCATTCAAAACAGGAAGAGCGTGCTCATGTGTGATGTTAATGATTTCCATTACAATATTAATTGGAGTTTCGTGATAAATTGGGACAACTATATTAGTAAAATATTTCTTGATATTTTCAGTAATATTTTTATGTACATTCTTTAATATATCTGTAGGACTTATGATTCCAATAAGATTTTTTCGGTTATTAATTACTGGTAAACCATGTATCCTATGATCATACAATAGCTTAGCAGCATCTTTAACATCTTGATCTTTTTCTACATATTGATAATTTTCACTCATAATCAATGCGATTTGATCTTCCTCAGGGTTTCTAAAAATATCAGTTCTTGTTAGAACTCCTACAACCGTTTTTGTATTTTTCTTTAGAATAGGCATCCCAGATTTATTATGTTTAGCAAGTATCTTTAACGCGTCTTTAATTGTGCCTGGAACATACCCCACAATTAGATTTTCTGACATCACATCCTGTACTTTCACATTCATCCCTCTTATTTATCCAGCTGAAATATATAAAGGCTTTAATGATTTTTTATTTAATACTATAAAGTCAGCCTTAGAATTGGGACCAAGAATGTCGCAATCTAGATTTAAAACTTTCCTTGCCCCAAATGTTGTCATATATAAAAGGTCAAAAGTTGAGTAATCCTTTGATAATGATTTTACATAATGTATTTCATCTAAAATTACTGGTGAATTCAACATTGCATTATCTGTTCCAAGCAATAAGTCAACTCCAATTTTTTTCAACAATCTCAAATTCGGCCTTAAACCATAAAAGGCGTTTGTCCTAGGGCAAATGATAATAGGAATCTTATCTCCTTTAACCTTAGTGAGATCCGACTCTGATGCTTTGATCATATGGACTAAAAAATTTGGTTTCAGATCTAATATATCATCAATATTTTCTCTAATTCTTTCACTAGCATGAAGAGCAAATATCTTATTTTTTTCTTTTGTGTCTCGAGCAACTTTTTGAAGTTCTAGATAATCCCAATCAGAAATACTGCTTATCGCAATGCCATCTGAATTTTTTAACAAAATATCGACTTCATCTTTAACATATTCTAAAGAATCAGGTCTTGAAAGAATTAATGAATTTATATTCCATAAATTTAAAGCAGCTTTCAATTGACTAATTCCAAGAATTCCATTTTCTCTAAAATCACAAAAATATTTAGTTCCACTTTTAATCATGATGTCTATAGATTTTTCCATTCCTCCTATTATGTCTTCATCAGATGTCTCTCGCAATAATCTATGTTTCAGACCATTAGGCGGTGCTACTAGTTCTTCAATGTTTTTTGGTAAATCAATGTTTTTCTCTCTAATAAAAGAGTCACCGATGTGAGTATGGGCATTAACAAAAGTTGGAACAATTAACCCTTTACAAATGGGCTTTTTTGGAGGAATACCTTTTCCAGTTTCAACTATTATTCCTTTTTCAAAAGCTATGTATCCACTTTTAAAGCCATTATCAGTTAAAATTTCCCCTGAAACGTAATCCATTCAAAAAGGGAATAAAAGAAGGGTGTTTAAATCTTCACCATTGTCTTACTTTTTAGTAAAGTAAAGAATATCTTTTAGAGTACCCTCTCTTTTGTTTTGAGGTTGAAAAACTGCCTTAACTTGTTTACCACGCAGCTCTTCGTCAATATTTTCTGTTTTTATTACCCCAAGAATTACACTATCTGTATTGTCTATGTTGATCATCCCAATAACTTTAGGCTCTTCAAGTTTCTCTCCATAAGAATCTATCATTACCGTGGTATGAAGTTTTACAGTACCTATAGCAGGTAATTCTTTCCATTTATCTCCAGGAATTTCACAGAAACAATCCTCACAGTACATTCTAGGGGGAAAATAAGTTTTATTGCATTTAGGGCACGTAGATGCTAGGAAACTGTCATTTTTCATGATGTGTTTGAAAAGTTTGTCACCAGCAACCCCACTTGTATGTAGGTAATCCGCTTGCATGTCACCAGGCCAGTGCTTTGGTATGAAAGTCATCTATTTCTCACCTCCTTTCAAAGGTTTGAAATATTTTATGTCAGTAATCGAACCAGTTCTTTCCTTTTCAGATTTCCAAACTGCTTTTACTTTCATTCCTATATGTAGTTCCTCAGGTTTCATTTCTCCAAAGTAATGCATAAAACCATGTTGAGGAGATGCACCATCTATTGAAATTACACCTATCAGAATTGGATCTTTTATTCTTCGTGCATTTGGATCAAGGTAGGAAATAGAAAATGTTTCAACAGTACCAGTATCTTTTAGATAAATCCAATCAGCAGTTGGTTCATAGCAGTATTCACAAAACATTCGTGGAGGAACAATTACGCGATCACATTCCTTACATGTTCTACCAATTATTTTCCCTTTTTTCAGCTCCTGTAAAAATCTGTGCATAGCAGGCCCAAGAGCCCAAGCATATTGGACTTCAGGTTCCCACCAAGTGTATGTTATATTTTTGTTGACAATATCTTTAGTAGAAACATGAGTTCCAGGAGCATATTTTGGATGTGCTTCTTTATTTGCAGTCATCATTTTTTCACCCCCTCCTCATGACAACAACAGTACCCATCTGCATAATATCACCCCATGCTTGTCCAACTCCAACTTGAGGATCTGTAGGAATCTGTCTTTTACCTGCTTTCCCGGTAAGCTGCCAGTAAAGCTCACAAACCTTTTGCCCCATAGTTGCAGCGATAGGATTACCAACTCCAAGTAGTCCTCCAGAGGGACAAATAGGTAAATCTCCATCTCTCTGAGTAACACCTTCACGTGTTAAAATCGGGGCTTCACCTTTATCACAAAGCAAGAGTCCTTCCATATGATGAAGTTCTTTATAGTCAAATGGATCATATGGTTCAGCAAAATCAATTTCTTTTCTTGGATCTTGAATTCCTGCCATTTTATATGCCATCTTTGCGGCATTTGCTACATACCTTGGGAAGTACAAATCTCGGTTAGTCCACATTGTACTATCAATATTCCATCCGACACCATCAATCCAAGCAGGTTCCTCAGAAAATTGCTTTGCTTTTTCCTCTGAACAAAGAATCAATGCAGAAGCACCGTCGCTAGGGGGACTGATATCTAATCTTTGAACAGGCCAAGCCATAACTTCAGAATTTAAAACATCCTCAACTGTAATATTTTTATCTGCCAGTTGAGCACAAGGATGACCAACCGCGTTTCTCTTATTTTTAACAGCAACTCTTGCAATATCTTCTTTTTTGATATTATGGGCGTTCATATAGCGATTCATTTCCATTGCAAATAGCCATACGAGATTTGGATGAAGAGGTCTATCAAGAATTGGATCCCAAATATGTTGAAAAGCAGTTTGCGGATGAGGAAAACATGAGCCCATTTTTTCTTCACAAACTACAAGAGCAACATCCGCAACACCAGAAGCAACATGCCACCAACCAGCAATGGGAGCAAACACACCAGTTCCACCACCGTTAAAAACTCTTACATATGGTTTGTTTGCAGCTGCCGCCCCATCAAGAAGGTTTTCACCTTTCATGTGAATTCCATCAAAGGCATCAGGGGCACTTCCCATTACAACCATGTCAATATCTTTTTTCTCAATCTGTGCATCTTCCATTGCCATTTTTGTTGCCAGATAAGATAATTCTTTACCTGTTTCTAATAAACGTCTTCGGAATAAAGTCATTCCACCTCCAATTACAGCTACTCTTCTCATCTTTTTTTACCTCCCAAAAATAGCAACAGCGCCACTTCCTGATGGAATACCTCGCCAGGATTGTGCGATGCCAGTTTTTACATTAGAAGCCTGTCTTTTTCCTGCATTTCCTCTGAGCTGCGTTACAATTTCAAGTGCTTTTTGTAAACCAGTTGCTTCAAAACAATTTCCAATGCCAAGGGAGCCACCAGAAGTATTTGTTGGAAGAGAGCCCTTTAGATCCAACTCTCCTTTTTCTAGCATCTTTGCTGCTTCACCGATATCTGCTAAGCCAAGTGCTTCAAGATGCTGAAGCTCTTTGTATGAAAAACGGTCATCTACTTCTGCAATATCTATTTCCTTTTTTGGATTTTGAATTCCTGCCATTTTATATGCCATCTTTGATGCCATTGTTGCATACTCTGCATCCATTGATCTAGTTGAAAGCCAAGGAGTTTCAGAACACCAACCAAATCCTTTAAGCCAAATTGGTTCAACATCAAGACTTTTTGCAGTATCTTCATCTGCAAGAACAAATGCTATTGCACCGTCAACATTTGGACTAATATCAAGTTTTTTTACAGGTTTAAAAAGATATTCTGAACCCATTACGTCATTAACATCTATATTTGCTTCATAGCTGGCAATAGGATTGTTAAATGCATTTTTTTTATTCTTAACAACAACCTTTGCGCATTGTTCCTCGGTTGTTTTTGTTTTTTCAAGGTAATGTTGCATTTCTAAACCGGCTAGGAAGTAAGGATGGATTCTAGATTTTTCATCTGTTTTACCAACAATAGGTTTAGGCGATTCTTTAGTATATGAAGGACTACCTGCATAATGTTGTCTTTCCATAGGTCCTATGATTGGTCTTTCGAAAAGTGGATCATATGCATGATGTACAATATCTCCAAATGTTAGAAGATCAGATATCTTACTATGAGCTTCAACTGCAACTACATTTAATTGACCTGTTTTTATCTGCATATATGCGTTTCCTAGACCGTATATTCCATCTCCGCAGACTGTACAACAAGGTTTTAAGACAGCGCCGATTTGATCTGGAACAAACTCATCAAAAATGCTGAAACCCTCCCAGTAATCTTCAGCACATGTTATGAAACTATCAACATCCTTTCTTGGATCTATACCTGCGTCTAAATAAGCCTTTTTGCATGCTTCGAACATGAACTCCTTCCATCCAAGGTCAGGAGTCTCAGAGCTGAACTTTGTATATCCAACACCAACAACTGCTACATTTCTTGTCATGTCTAGCCCCTCTTCGACATGAGACGAAAAACATAAATTGTGTCCCCCGTCTCAATAAAAGATGTAATATAAAATGAGTTGAAAAATTTTATCGTTTATTGTCGTATTAATCATTAATATTCAAATAGCATTTTTAATTTCTTCAATCGCTTGTGTATTTTCCACTGAAGAAATATCGCTTACTTGTTCACCTAAGAAGGTTAACTTAATAATTCTTCGAACAATTTTCGCAGAACGAGTCTTTGGTAAATCTCCAACAAACTTGATATCACGTGGTTTAAGTGTTTTACCCATTATTTTTACGACTTGACCTTTTAGTTCCTCTCTTAAATCTTCACTTGGCTTATAACCAGGTTTTAGAACAACAAAACAAACAATATCCTCACCTTTTATTTCATCAGGTACACCTATTGTAGCAGCCTCTGATACAGCAGGATGCTCAATGAGCGCAGCCTCAATCTCAGAAGGACCTGTTCTCCTACCGGCTATCTTGATTGTATCATCGCTTCGTCCATGAAGAAACCAAAAACCATTTTCATCAACACTTGCCCAATCACCATGATACCAGATATTCGGCCATCGAGACCAATACGTTTCGATATAACGATCTGGCTCATTCCAGAATCCCCTTGTCATCGATGGCGCAGGTTTCTTTGCTACAAGATGCCCCATCTGTCCTCTCACTGGTTTTCCATCGTCATCAAAAACATCGATGTCCATGCCTAATCCTGGCCCACGAAGTGTACAAGGCTTAAGAGCAGTTATTGGAAGTGGCGATAAGAAACAACCAACAATTTCAGTTCCTCCAGAGATATTTATAATCGGGACTTTTTTTCTACCAACTTTTTCAAAAAGCCAATTCCATGAGTCAGGATCCCAGGGCTCACCGGTGGAACCTAAAAGTCTCAACGAGCTAAGATCATGTTTCTTAACCCATTCATCACCATATCGCATTAGCATGCGAATGGCGGTTGGTGAAATACCAAATGATGTAATTTTATGTTTCTCGACAAGTTCCCATAATCTGTCAGGGTTAGGATAGTTAGGTGCCCCTTCAAAAATAACAATGGCGCCAGCAAAATTTTGAACACCGATAATCATCCAAGGCCCCATCATCCAGCCAATATCAGTCAGCCAGAAAAACACATCGTCTTCTTTTACATCAAAGTAGTAACCAAGTTCTTTAGCTATCTGAGCAAGAGCTCCCCCATGGGTATGAACAGTTCCCTTTGGTCTCCCTGTCGTCCCCGATGAAAATATTATCATGGCATTATCTTCTGAGTCCATATGCTCAGTTTCACATTGATCAGATTGATTAGTGACTATATCATTCCACCAGATGTCTCTGCCGTTTTTCATCAGAGTGTCAATTCCGAGTCTTTTGTAAACAATTACATGTTCCATTGTTGCAACACTATCAATTGCTTTGTCAACTTCTTTTTTGATTTCTACTGTTTTTCCTCTTCTAACTGATCCATCAGCGGTAATCAAAACCTTAGCACCAGCGATATCTAAACGTGAGGCAAGAGCATGTCCACCAAATCCAGAAAAGATTGGAATACTAATTGCACCAATTTTCATAGCTCCTAAAAAAGCAACAACGATTTCTGGTACCATTGGCATATAAATGCCAACTCGGTCACCCTTTTTTACTCCTAATTTTTTTAATGCATTACCAAATTTATTTACTTCTTTATAGAGTTCTTCATAGGTTAATTTTCGTACATCTCCATTCTCAGTCTCCCAGATAATTGCTATATTATCTTTCTTACCAGATTTTGCATGTCTATCGAGAACATTGTGGACTATGTTGATTTTACCACCTGTAAACCATTTGGTCCATTGTATTCCTTGTGAGTCATCAAACGTCTTTTCATATGGTTGGAACCATTCAATATTCAAGTCTTTTAAAGCTGCATCCCAAAACCATTTGATATCTTCAGTTGATTTCCTTATTAGTTCATCGTAATCCTTGATCTCATGCTTTTTCATAAATCGGGTTATGTTTGCTTTCTCGATATAATCTTTTGTTGGTTTCCATACTATATTGGTCATTCTATACAATCCCCCAGTTTTTTTATGAAACGGTTAGATATTCAAAAAAGCTTCGAAAAAAGTTGAGAATAATATATTAAAAGAAACGCTAAAATAGTGCTATCTTGTTACGGTATTTTACTGTAGTGGGAGGTTAGTATTATATGAAAAAGGAATTTGAAGAAGGAGACATAAAAATCACGGTAGATTATGATAAATGCACAGGTGCTGGAGAATGTGTGACTGCTTGCCCAGTTGAGATGTTTGAACTCGAAAATGGAAAGGCAATAGCAAAAAATCTTAGTGAGTGTATCGAGTGTTGTGCATGCGTTAGCGCTTGTCCCAATGAAGCTATTGAACATAGTTCCTGCTAATTTGTTTTTAGATTTGATTTGCAATTGATAGAAAACTTTAAATACCCAATTTGTATTACATGTTAAATTGTAATGATTACAAATTGGTAATTATTACACATCGCAGGTGGATTATTTGGAAAAATATGTGAAAATATTAAAAGAAAACAACCTTAAAATCACTCCTCAAAGGTTGATCGTTTTAAAATATTTAGGGGAGCATCCCACCCATCCTACCACAGATAAAATATATAAAGATTTGAAAACAAATAATCCATCTCTTTCAAAAACTACTGTATATAACTCTTTGGAAACTCTGGAAAAATACGGTGTTATTCAGTCAATAACAATATCTGGTTCCGAGCGGAGATATGATTTTAAACACGGAATGCATCACCATTTTCTTTGTAAAAACTGTGGGAGGATTATCGATATAGACATTGAATGTCCAAATCTTGGTAAAATGTTGGAATGTGGACATAAGGTGGAAGAGGTACACGGATATTTTAAAGGAATTTGTAAAAATTGCATGAAAAAGGAGTCATAAATGAAAAAAATATTTGAAATATCTACTAAAATTGCTATAGTAACAGGCGCAAGTAGAGGCCTTGGAAAAGCTATAGCGATAGGATTAGCAAAGGCTGGAGCAAATATAGTAGTCACAGATGTTTTAGATACATCTATTACGGTAAAAGAAATTAAAAAACTTGGGCGAGACGCGATGGGACTTAAAATTGACGTAAGTAAAAAACAAGATGTTGAAAAAATGGTTCAACAAACTATAACAAAATTTGGGAAAATTGACATCCTAGTAAATAACGCAGGAATACTAAGAATGGGAAACGCAGAAAACATGAAACAGGAGGATTGGGAGAAAGTCATACAAGTCAACCTAACAGGTCAGTTTCTCTGTGCACAAGCAGTTGGAAAACAAATGATAAAACAAAAATCAGGAAAAATTATCAATATAGCTAGTATCGCGGGTCTT
>SMTZ1_10006654_pt1 | contig 26406 bp, 26 predicted proteins | sample DeeMarSWOR136_30_FD_25667 | JGI IMG/M metagenome (IMG submission 25667)
CAGCTAACGTCTAATATGAGAACAGGGCGCACATCAACTCTGAGGTTGATAAGGAGGGGTTTTTAAGGAATTTGGTTGATTGGATTAAATTTTAGTCCCAAACTCAAACCCAAACGATAGTTAATATAGCATTAATTTTTCTAACTGTTCTCTGATTGAATTGTAGGCGATATCTAATGATTCTTCTGCCATTGCTTTCAGCTTTTTCTTCTGGTCATATTGTGATGCAACATAGCATAGTTCTTTGTCTTTAGAAACAACCTTTTTTGGTTTTAGTGTGTATACATTTTTTCTGGAACTTGGCTTCAAAATTAAATATTCATCAGGATGAGCAAATACATTCCTACAAAGCCTAATTTTATCGCATTTGTCTAATGGAATTTCGGATAACACCGTGCTAGGGTTCTCAAAAACATATTCTCGAATACTTGTTATAATCCTATGTAATTCTGGCACCTCTTCATTTGTCATCAATCCTCTACGACGCAACATAAAAGCCAAACCAAAATTCAAAGCACAAGCTGAAGCGACAATCGACATCCTAAATGCTCCACTTTCCAAGCATGTCCGCGCTTCTTCTAGATAGCGAACGGTGATAAAATGTGGTGGCTGAGCAACATGACTCCAATCAAATTTTGTAGTATTACTCAGCGTTTTCACTTCCCCCGATCATACTTTAATTCAAATATGGTCTTAAATCTTATTTGTAGCGCGCGCTAAAATAATTAAAAAAATCTTATGAAGATAACCGTCATTGTAGGTGGCTTAGCTAGCCAGCTTTCAGATTGATTATAATCTTTTTTCGACCTAAAAATATATTTAAGAATGAAAAGTGTGATACTGTTAGAGATGGCAATTAGTATTAGTATTCCTTTTTTGGATTATGTAGATAAAATAATCCGAAAGATTAAATCGAAAAAAGAACAAGAAGAGGTTGAAATTCTTTATTCTTCAATTTGGAAAATTTATTATGAAACAATAAGACTATTACATCAAATATGCGAAATCGAAGGTAGACGAGACATAATCATAGGAAAAAAACTAGATAAGAATATACTCAAATCAACATTAACTGAAATTCTTCAGTTTTTTCCTCTAACAAATATTGAAGAGATACCTTATAGCAAATATTCTAATCAAATAAATTACATCACAATAGCAAATCGTAGAACTGTAGATATGTTAAATAGATTATCTTTAATGATAAAAGACAGCCAAAACATCAATTTGGTTTATATGTTCGTCTCACAACTGAAGTTTCTCTCTGCAGAGAATTTATTGTCAATGATAGAAGGGATCTTTGATTCAGCCAATCAAACCACTAATGCTATTTTCAAAGGACTAGACAAGAAAACTCTGGATGAGAGGAAGGCTTACATCGGGGACACAATGAACAATACAAGACAGTATGTAGAAGATGTAAGAAAGCATATGAAAGCGTATAGTGATTTAGAATTGGAGACTAAAAAGTATCTTCGCTCGATAAATTACTTTTAGTAGCTAAACAATTGGAATCATGGGCTTTATGTTAACTTTAGAGCAATTCTTGATAACCTCGACCTTGTAAGCATTTGGCATTAAGAACGCGCTATCCTTGGAATCCAATTTTTTTGTTCATTTCTCAGGACTTTAGCTAACAATAGAGCTTCCTCATTAATCAAAGTCTCAATAGTCTGCCTTTTACCAACTTGCATTCTTGAAACATCAACATAGGATTCAAAGAACTTGTCCAATTGTTTCATCAAGTCTCGGGTTTGCGCATCGTTCAAGTAGATTCGTTTACCTTTCTTGTTTCTCGTCATATCCTCTGTTTTCACGATGAAATCCTTTACTCTCAATGATTGACAGTACTGGACGAGAAAATCGTCCACAAGCTGTCGATATAATTCCTGAACATCGCATACCAAACTCGGCTTCCCAAACTGCGTTGAATGGAGGAAACCGAGATACGGTTCAAGCTTCGCCTGAATCAAGGCTCGATGAACCTTCCAACCCAACATCTCGTATGTTAGATTGAACAGCTTATTCGTGCCATCATACGCCCTGAAGGTCCTTGACGTTATCCTCCCATCACGAGGGGTGCAAGGACGATTTTCTCAAGGTCAGGGTTAAAGGTGAAGATCTGTTTCTTCGGGCCGGGGCCTTCGCCGATGGCCAGCCATCCCTTTTGAAGGTACGCCTGGAACGTCTTCTCGGCGCGTGCGATCTCGTCGGCGTCTCCCGTCCGCCACGTCAGCCTCAGCTCCCCTTGGACGCTGTCTTTCTGCATCCCGGTGGGCGACGTACGTATCACCCTCAGTTCCCCCAGTTCCTCTGCCACCGCCTGTGTTCGTCGGGTTATCTGAGGTCGCGGATGATGTGGTTGAGGTCGAGGCGTTTCAGCGTGTCGGGGAGGGGGTGCCCGGTCTGGACGTCCCACCCCATTTGCTGATAGTACCGCTGTAACATCGCGTCCCAGTGCGGCTTGATCCCGATGCCTTTGTAGGGCCCATCCGTCGGCGTGGAGCCATAGCGTTCCGACGGATAATCCCTGCCCGTGATGCCGCAGCGAATGTTGTAGACGCGCATGAGGTTGACGATTCGGAGCCCCACCGTCTTGCCCTCCTCGGGCGTGAACTCCCACCCGGTTATGGCGCTGACCGCCTGGGCTAAGAGCGTCATGTTCGTGCCCGTGTTGAACCGACACGTCCCCAACGAGTCCTCGAAGACCATGTTCCCTTGTAAGGTGGTCAGGTTGTCCACGACCTCCATGGGGTACCCGGGCTGCATCACCTTGGGATCTTGCATGTATCCCCCGACCTCCAGGGTGCCCGTGTTGGAGACGCAGGTCTCGAACATCTCGGTCCAACGCGTGCGATGGTCATGCCCCCGCGGCGTGTTCCCCTTCATGGTGTAGATCGCGCACTTGGCGGCCTCGCCGCCGACCTTCTGGGAGGCCCGCATCACGCCCTCGGCCAACCAGTCGCCACAGCCCTGCCGGTGGGCGATCATGTGGAGGAGCTGTCGCGTCGCGTCCGCATTGCCCCACCGCATCTCTAACCCATCCAGATCCGCCTTCTGCAGGTATCCCTTCGCGTAGCACTCCATCACCCACCCCACAAGCCATCCCGCCTCGTTGTTCTCCAAGCCCACTCGATCCGTTTCTCCCGACAGCATGGCGGCGGAGAAGATGTCCTGGGTGTCAATGGCCGTGCCCCAGGCGGACAGTTGTTCGTATTCCGGCTCCTCCACCACCATGCCGGCATAGGGGCCGCGGGGGATGGTCATCATCGTCGCATGGGTCAGTCGGCACCCCCAGCAGGGATGGGGCTTGGGGCTGAAGGCGCTGCGGATGTAGGCCTCACTGAATTCTTCCAGTTTGTCATCGGGGATCGTCCACACGTTCGTCGAATAGTTTCTGACGGGGAGCATGGGATTGCCCGCCGTTTGCCAATTATAGACACCGTTGATGGTGCCCGTGAAGTTCTTGACGTTCTCGTAGAGTTGATTGGCAACGCCTTCCAGGCCTGCCTCATCCTGGACGGGTATTTGCCCCTTCCCCCGCATCGTGATGATGGCCTTCAACCGCTTGGACCCCATGACGGCGCCAGATCCATTGTGGCCTGCGACGTGGCCTTTATCCACAAAGATGGCGGCGAAGCGCACGAGATGCTCGCCCGCCGCTCCAATGGAGAGCACACTCGCTTGAAAGTCCGTCTTCCCATACTCAGCCTTCAACGTGTCGGCGATATCATACGTATCGACGCCGAGGAGGTACGAGGCGTCCTTCAGCTCCGCCTTCCCGTCTTCGACGTGGAGATACTGCCATCGTGGGGCCTGACCCTGGAGAATGATGCCGTCGTAGCCTGAGAACTTGAGGTAGGCGCCGAATAGGCCGTTGGCTTGCACCGCGGCCACCCCGCCCGTCAATGTGCCCTTGGTCACGATGGAGATGGTGCCCGACCCCCCGATTCGGGTACCGCCCAGGGGGCCTGAAGCGATGGTCAAGCGGTTGGCGGGGTCGGACCACTCGGTTGCGGGGGTCACCTCGTCGTAGAGTACCTTGACGCCTAATCCTGTGCCCCCTAGGTATCTTCGCAGGGTGGCCTGATTAAAAGTGATGTCCGTCAGGGTTCCCTCGGTCAAGTCGACGCGGAGAAGCTTTCCAGCGTAACCTCCAATATTATCTGACATAGTCATCATTGACAACAAATCACGCTACAATATATATACGTTAACAATCGATTGAGGACGGCTAGATAGCTACGGCTGTGACCCCGATACGACCTTCAGGATCTCTAGGATTTTTTCATCCCTCCACCGCACAATTTCTTCTCTTGATTTCGTCTGAACGACATTCATGTTCGTAACCCCCTCAATCACCTTGCTTGCGGCTGAGGCGGGAATCGACGTCCATGTATTCATCGTCTTCCACCACGACGCGAAGGCGGGGCCGAGGGTGTCAACGAAGTGTTCGATGCCGCCAGGCCCCCCGCCCAGGTGGTAGGTGAGGTGTACCCCCATGAGGGCCCATCGCAGCGCAGGCCCCATGCGGAGCGCCTTGTCTACATCCTCCACGCTGGCTACGCCTTGATCCACTAAGTCGATGGCTTCACGCCAGAGGGCTGCAGACAGCCGGTTCGCGATATATCCCGGGGCCTCCCTTCGAAGCACCACGGGCGCTTTCCCTATCCGTCGCATAAAGTCGGAGACGGCTTGCACTACGTCCGGTGCGGTTTGTTCTCCTGGAACCAGCTCCACCAACGGGATGAGGTGGGGTGGGTTGAAGGGGTGGGCAATGAGGCATCGATCTGGCTGCGTTGTCACTCGTTGTATTTCGGTGATGAGCAGGCCGGAGGAACTACTCGCGAAGATGGCATCCTTGGGGGCTACCGCGTCCATTTCGCGGAAGACCGCCTTTTTCACGTCGTACTCCTCAAACACCGATTCCTGAACGTACTCGACGTTCTTCACGGCCTCGACTAAACTCGTCGTCACCGTAACGCCCTGCAGTACCTCTTGCGGATCCGCGCCATCGAGGAGGCCGTTTCGCGCGAGGAAGCCCAAGTTCGATCGGATACGCGTAAGGGCACTTGTAAGGATCGCTTCCTGTTGGTCCTGCACGTTGACTGCACAGCCCTTCGACGCAAACAAGGTCGCCCAACTCTGGCCGATCAGGCCTGCGCCCACACAGGCCACGTTCTCAATGTCCATAATTATACTTCCTCGACCGTGGTCATATATAGTATTGGATTAGCATGCGAGCACGTCCCCCCCAGAGCCGCTGGGCCTCCTCCTCAAGAATCGCGTCCCACTCCATATAACGCCCAACCTTCATGCCTCAAGCAGAAGAATCTTAAAGCAGCCGGCGCGTAATTCATTACCTAGGAGGAAGGTGTAAGCAGGATGAAGATTGTTGATGTGGAGACCCTCGTCTTCACGTACACGTCTACACGGGCACACGACCGGGCAGGACACACCCACCCTGCTCCGCCGCATGACGCCCTTCAGACTCTGACGACGATCGTCACGGATGAAGGCGTCGACGGCTACTGCTTCGGTGGGAGCAAGGAGACGAATGACCGCGTCGTCAAGCCCGCGTTACTCGGGATGAATCCCCTAGATCGGGAGAAGATCTGGCAGCTCTTCTATCGCCGGCTGCAAGGCTCGCGGGGCGGACTGAACGATCGGCAACTCGCCGTCGTGGACCTGGCGCTCTGGGATCTAGCGGGACGCTACCTAAACCAGCCTGTCTGTAAGCTCCTGGGCGGGTATCGCGAGCGGGTGCCGGCCTATGCCAGCACCATGTGCGGCGACGAAGTCGAGGGGGGGCTGAACGACCCCGCGGCGTATGGGCGCTTCGCTGAGGCTCTCCTTGCGCAGGGATACCGGGCCCTGAAGCTCCATACCTGGATGCCGCCCATCGAGTGGGCGCCCGATCCCCGGAGGGACGTCGCGGCCTGCCGCGCGGTGCGGGCGGCGGTCGGCGACGACGTCCCCTTGATGCTGGACTGCTATCACTGCTACACGCGGGAGGACGCCTTGTACATCGGGCAGGAGCTGGAGCGCCTCAACTTCTACTGGTTGGAGGAGCCCATGGACGAGCACAACCTCGCCGCCTACGTGTGGCTCGCCGACCGGTTAGACATCCCCGTCGTGGGGCCGGAGACCCTGGAAGGGAAGCTGTGGACGCGGGCGGAGTGGGTGGTCCGGGGGGCCGCCGACATCCTTCGCGGGGGGGTGCGCGACGTGGGCGGGATCACCCCGCTGATCAAGACCGTCCACTTATGCGAGGCCTTCGGGGTACGGCTGGAAATTCATGGCGGGGGCGCGGGCAACCTTCAGGTGCTGGGTGCCATGGGGATCCCCGGCGAGTTCTATGAGCGGGGCTTACTCCACCCCCAGTACGACTACGAGGCGGCGACGCCGTGGCTGAAGGCGTGTATTGACCCAGTCGACAGTGAGGGCTACGTCCCTATCTCCCAGAAGCCCGGCCTCGGCATGGAGATCGACTGGGACTTCATCGACGAACACACAGTTCACCCGAGATAACCTCGAAGCGGGACGGCTGATCAAAGAGGACGACCCAGCCCGAACCGATTCGCTCGTCGAACCCGATCCACTCCGAGCCTAGCGATCTCCATCCATCTGCTAGCTACGCGAGCGCGTACTAGGATGTAGTGATTAAAAATAATCCTATAAAGATCAGAATTGAGGCAAGTAACCGTTTTTTTAAGTGTCTCTCATGCAAGATCGCACCGCCTAATATGACCCCAAACACGACACTCACTTGTCGGATGGACACGATATAGCTCACCTGAAACGTTTGCATGACTAAAATAATGAGCGCGTACGAGAGTAAGCCCAAGAAACCGCTGACAATGATGATCCCTTTATTCTGGTGCCACTCTGGGCGAATTACGTTGCGTTTTGAGTGTACGATAATCACACTCAATGGTATCAATGATACCGCATTTTCAAGCCAAACATAGAGAATCGGTGGAAAGAATTGCGCTCCCTGCTTATCAATCAGTGAATACGTAGTGACCGCCAAGGCGGTTAAAACAGCAAAGAGCACGCCCTTATTCCGCAACATGGACCATGAGCGAAAACGCGCGCCCTCAATTGTTAACAAGTAGACCCCTCCCATAACGCCCAAAATCCCGATTATTCCTGTAGTCGATAGCTGTTCATTCAAGAAGAGAACAGCAAAAACAGCAACAAAGACAGGAGCTGAACGCGCAATGGGGTAGACAACTGAAAGATCAGCATAAGTGTACGAGGACATGAGGAGCATCCAATACGCGAAATGAACGATGCCTGAAAGAATGACTATCGCCCAACCAGCAGATTGAATCGCACCTGTAGCGAATAGATATATACTTAGAGGCAGATAGAGGATGAACTCAAAAAGTTTCATCCACCAGGAAAACACGTATTTATCTCGACTCGTCTTCGCTAGGACGTTCCACATAGAATGAAAGACGGAAGAAAGCAAAATTAAGAGGACGGCAAACGGATCCATCTCTGTACGCATTGAAAATAGAGAAATAAATTATTTTTCATTCGCTAATCAACGATATCGCATATTCGTGGGTTAGCTAGCTGAGCCCTCAAGACGGAACGAAGTTAGGGATAAGCCAGCGCACTCAAAGCGAGCTAAATCCACACACGCTAGTCACTACTGAGCCCATGATATAAAAAAAGTGGAAAGGTAGGCTAGAGGCTAGCGTCAGCCCTCACAGAATACTGCGGCCAGATAGACGTCACCGAGATTAACGCCATGCAAACTGAACGCGGACGGCCTATAGGCCGTTGCATAGAAGGTGTGGTTGCCTGCTGTCACGGGGACGATTGCGGTTGACGTTAAACTGAACTCTCGTCGCTGACCTCCGGAACCATCGAGCACGCCGACTCTCGTTGAGTGGAGATTGGTGGCGCCACTTGTCGTTCCCAGACCGAATATACACGTCGTACCGTCACCGAATGTGACGGCGTATCCCGTTGCGACGAGCAGTACGTAGCCATCGGTTGGCGCATTCAACGTGACGCTGCCCAGATTCAGAGGGGTGGTAGGTATGCCCGAGACTGAGCCAATATCGTTAAACTCAACGGCTGTGAGTCCTGCGGGGCCCTGTGGACCCGTTAAGCCTATGGGGCCCTGCGCTCCGGGGAGTCCTTGCTCTCCCTGGGGGCCCTGCGCTCCCGTAGGCCCTTGTACTCCCTGAGGCCCGGCTGGACCTTGTGGACCCGTTGGCGCCAATTGTTGTGCGACCAATGATGAGACCGCAACGGAGGCGATGATTGCGATGAGCAGCCCGAGGACGAAGGTTGAGGTCGATATTCCCGAATTTTGAGACATTTTCTTTCCCTTTCGGTATTTATGTACCTATTTGCATTGATCAGAAAATATTAAGTATTCGCCTTTAAACGCATGGAATGGCTAAGCACGCGCTAGCTAGAACCATAGAATTTACATGTTTCTAATAGACATAGTCTTAAAAGTGTAAATTCTAAGGCCACAAAGTGTACCTTCCAGAAACTCGCGCGCCCCGATCGATCCTCCTCAGGCCGAGTAGTGACCGTCCCGCCGATCCAAAGCCCCCAGTTCCGCCCACATATGCCCATGTTCTCCCCATTCCTCCCACCTTCTCCCCATGGCGCCCGGATTTTCCCGTCGAATACGCGATTTTCCAACGCCTTTCCACAAATAACCCCGAAACCAACGGAATCACCCAGAAAAATTTTTCCTTACGTTCCGACACCCCAGAACCCGCGGCGGAGCAAGGGGCGAAACGAAGGAAACGAACCCATGAGCAAGCCAGCTCACTCGATGGAACTTGCGATATATCTCGTATGGGGCCTCATCCTGCCTTTGGATGACGAAGCAGATCGAGTTGACGTTTCTGTGTTGATTCGGGTGAAACCGTTGAGTAAGCCCTCGTTCGACTAACTAGCTAGCTGAAGCTGTCGATGGATTGCAGGCCGTTGGCAGCGCCCAGACGACGAGCATTGCACAGGACTGCCAACAACACGGAGCAAACACGTTTAAGACAGAAGATATAAGAGTATAGAGCGCTCAAAGGATTTCAAGCGGGAGAAAGAAATGAACGGAACAGACGTTCTCGAGCGGGTGACGCGTGCTCTAGCCACCATCGACTTTGAAGCCGCCCCCCAAGCCTGCAGGGCAGCGGTGGACGCCGGCTGTTCACCCAAGGAGGTCGTGGACGCGCTTTCCAGGGGGATGGACATCATCGGCCAGAAGTTTGAGGCGCGGGAGTACTTCCTCTCCGAACTCATCATGGCCGGCGAGATCTTCCGCGAGGCGCAAGAGATCATCCGTCCCTACCTCACGACGGACGACGTCATGGTTCCAGGCAAAGTGGTCATCGGCACCGTCGAGGGCGACCTCCACGACATCGGGAAAAACATCGTCATCACCCTGCTGCGGGCGGAAGGCTTCGAGGTCACCGATCTGGGCATCAACACCCCGGCCACGGCGTTCATCGACGCCGTCCGTCGGGTCAAGCCCGATGTCGTCGGCCTCTCCGCGCTCCTCCGGGCCACAGTTCCGCAGATGGGTGTAGTGATTAATGAACTGGAAAAGACAGGACTAAGAGACCAGGTCACGGTCATCGTGGGGGGGCTGCCCCTCAACGAGGACTACGCGAAGCAGCTAAACGCCGACTATTACGCCAAAGACGCATGGTTAGGCGTGAAGATCATCAAGAGGGCGGTGGGGTCGACGTGAGGAGTATTAAAGACCTTATTGAGCTGCACCGGGCGTGGTGGAAGCTCGAGAATGAACGCCCCCTTCTTAATGTAACGTACCGGGAACACTTCCCCTGGATGTGGATGCAGTCAGACCACGTCCACGGGATGGAGCTCGTCCTCAAGGACGGCAGCCTCGCAAAGGACGGCCCCTTGCGTCCCGACATGCTCTCCCCGGAGAAGATACACACTCAACCCGCAACCCACGGCGACATGTTCTTACCCGTGATGCCGTATGGAAAGATCCCATGGATGGAGGCCATCTGTGGCATCACCCCCCAAGTCTCGGTGAAGGCCAACTCCATATGGGCAGGCTTCGGCGAGGGGATCTGGCCCGACGACTGGTGGGCCCGGGGCATGGAGGTCGAGATTCAGACGGAGTGGCTTGATCTCCTCGTGGAGATGACGCAGTACTGTGTGGACCACTTCTACGGCCCCTACGTCGTCGCACAGACCTCTATCATGAGGGGGATGATGGATATCATGGCAGCACTGGTGGGGGACAAGAACGTGGTCGTCGGTATGTACAAGCATCCCCGCGAGACCCACCAGCTGCTGGACCGGCTGACCGACATCGCGATTATGGTGATGCAGGCGCAAAACGCGGTTATTCCCCGGTTCCGCGGGGGATCTGTCAATGTCTGGGGGATCTGGGCGCCAGGGACCGTGACGCGTCATCAGGAGGATGAGGCCGCGTACATCTCTCCGAAGTTGTACCGGGACTTTGTCCAACCCTATGATCGAAAACTCTGTCAGGCCTTCGACTACACGGCCATCCACTTCCACGCGGCGCACCACATCCACGGCGACGCTGTGACGGACATCCCGGAGCTGGGCGCCCTCCAGTACAGCTTGGAGCCTCCCCCGTACGGGCCGACCCTCTCGGAGTGGATCCCCATCCTGCAGCGGCTGATCCAGAAGAAGCCCTTAATTCTCCAGGCCTGGTACATGACCCGCCCGCAGATCGATCGGCTGCTGGAGGCGCTGCCGCCGCAGGGTCTCTATCTTCAGACCTACGTCCAGGAGGCGGGGGAACGCTACTACCTGTACCAAGACTAAACCGTCCCCTTCCTCTCGTTGCCGGCGTTCGTGTGATAGCGTCCCACGGCCTTGGCTTCCTGAAGGTAGCTGGTTGCCAAAGGGTCGCGTCGAATGTGTGCCTTCCGCGTGGGGCCCCTTCCTACGAGGGAAGGGGGAAGGATTGGCCTCGTCCCCCGTCCACGGAAGCGGCTGGAAACTCGGTTACGTTCGAGGGAAAACGTTTTAGTCGTGTCGCCCCTATGTATCCACCAGATTTAGCGTAAGAGGGAGTGTACTCGGAATGTATGACCTTGTCATTGGGAACGGACGGGTGGTTGACGGGGCGGGGAACCCCTGGTTTCGGGCGGATGTCGCCCTGTCGAAGGGGCGGATTGTGAAGATCGGGCGGGTCGCGCCTGACCAGGCTGAGGTATTCATCGACGCCGCCGACCACGTGGTCTGCCCCGGCTTCATCGACGCACACGCCCATTCAGGCATCTTCCTCCTCATCAATCCGCGGGGAGAGAGTATGATTCGCCAGGGCGTGACCACCCAGGTCTGTGGGAACTGTGGGTCATCCTTGGCTCCCCTCAACGACGTGAATCGCGACTACATACGCACGCGGTATGGGCCCCTAGCCGAGGAGGTATCCTGGGACTGGGCGTCCTTCGGCGAGTACCTCGACACGCTTGAGGCGCAGGGGACCTCCCTTAACTTCGTCTCCTTCGTGGGCAACGCGACGGTCCGAACCGCGGTGATGAGCCTGGACTATCGGACGCCAACGGACGCGGAGCTGGCGGCCATGAAAGCGCTGGTGGCGGAGGCCATGCGGGCAGGGGCCTTCGGCCTCTCCACGGGCCTCTACTATTCCCCCAGCGGCTTCGCCGGGACCGAGGAGGTGGTGGCGCTCTGTACGGTGGTCGCCCAATACGCGGGGATTTACCACACCCACATTCGTGGCGAGAGCGCCATGGTGCTGGACGCGGTCACGGAGGCCATCGCGATCGGGGAGCGGGCCGGCGTGCCGGTGGAGATCGCTCATCACAAGGCCTATGGTCGAGCGTACTGGCACCTCATCGACGACACGCTTCAGGCCATGGTGGACGCGCGGGCGCGAGGCGTGGACGTGACCTGTAACGTGTACCCCTACCTCTTCGGCCAGACAGGGCTCGAGGCCATGGTCCCCTACTGGGTCCATGCCGACGGACAAGCAGCATTACTGAAGCGGCTACAGGACGCGACCACGCGGGAGCGGATCAAGCAGGACATGCGGAACGGGCTGCCTGGGTGGGAGAGCCACGTCAAAGCCACGGGGTGGGACACCATCGTGGTGGCGAGGTGCCCCGTCCACGAGGCCTATGAGGGGAAAAGCATCGCCCAGATTGCCCACGAAGCGGGACGAGACCCCTACGATGTGGCCCTCGACCTGATGGTGACGGGGCTGGAAGGACGCGGCCGCACCGCGATCCGCATCTATGGTCAGGGCGAGGCGGATCGACGGAAGGTGCTGCGGTCCCCCCTCTCCATGATCGGCTCCGACGGCTACGCCCTCGCGCCCTACGGAGCACTGGCCAAGGGCTTCTACCATCCGCGGATGTACGGGTGCTTCCCCCGCCTCTTCCGAAAATACGTGCGCGAGGAGAAGGTCCTGACCCTTGAGGAGGCGGTGAGGAAGACCACCTCCCTGCCCGCGCAGAAGCTCGGGATCCGAGACCGCGGATTACTCCGAGAGGGCATGTGGGCGGACATCGTCGTCCTCGACCCCCAGACCATCGCCGACAAGGCCACGGAAGACCAGCCCTACCTCTACCCCGAGGGCATCGAGTACGTCTTGGTGAATGGCGAAGTCACGGTGCAGCAGGGCGAGCATACGGGAGCCCTGGCGGGCCACGTCCTCCGCCATACGACGTAAGATCCACCCCCCTTAACCGAACGGGTCCCCTGCCAGCTCTCTCACCTTCCGAAGGTTGTCGATGTCCCTCCGTGATTCGTCCTGAGGCGTCTCCAGGATGAGGGGGAGCTGGCCCAGCCGGCTTCGTAACAGGTGTCGGAACCCCTTCTCCCCGATCTTCCCCAGGCCAATGTGCGCATGGCGGTCCATGTGCGACCCTAACTCCCCCCGCGAATCGTTCAGGTGGACGAGTTTGAGCTTCTCAAAGCCCACCGTCGTATCGATCTTCTGTAGAGTTTCCTTCACGGCCACCCGCGTTCTGAGATCATACCCCGCGGCGAACGCATGACAGGTATCTAAGCAAACACCGACGCGCTCGGGATCTGCCAAGCGTCGGATGAGGTCCGCAATTCCTGCGAAAGAGCCACCCATGCTATGTCTCGTTCCCGCCGAGTTCTCCAGCAACAGCATGACCCGTCCATCCGCCACGCCTAGCGCTCGGTCGATGGCGTCGACGATGCGGCTCGTACCAGCCGGAACCCCAGCACCGAGATGGCTGCCCAGGTGGGTGACCAGATACGGGATCGCAAGGCGACTCCCCCGCTCCAGCTCCAGCGTGAGGGCCGCCACGGACTTCGCATGCACCTCGTCTCTCGGGGACGCTAAATTCGGGAGGTACGGCATGTGGCTGAACACGGGCGTCAGATCGTTCGTCGTCACCTTCTCGACGAAGGCCCTCGTCTCGTCCACGGTGAGTTCTCGGGCCCGCCACTGCCGAGGATTACGGGTGAAGATCTGGAAGGTATCGCAGCCCAGCAGGAGGGCTCGGTCCACAGCCTTATCAATGGCGCCCGCAATCGAGAGGTGAAGCCCAATCTTCACGGCGATCAACCCGTAACCGTGTGTCACCGAAGCTAACTAGCTAATACAGGGTGCGGGTGACGGGATCCTCCTCATTTGCGGTGAAAGTGGGGAATGATCTCCTCACAGAGCAGTTCGAGGGAAGTCAGGGCCGTCGTGGGCGGCAGGAGGTCCAGGATGAAGTGTTGCACGCCTAAACCGATATAGATCTCCATGCGCCTAATACACTCTTTCGGGGTTCCCCACATGCCATAGATCAGGCTTCGGCCAAACGCCGTGTTCCACCCCGAGGCCTCCTTGCCCCCCGCGGCGGCAAGGCTGTACGCCCTGATCGAGCTCCTAACCTTCTGGTGATCCCGGTCAATCTGGGTGAGGAAGGGCCCGCTGAACGTGATCTCGGAGACCTCTCGCTTAGCGTCGGACGCAATCTCCCGTAGCCGCGTGGCCTGGGCCTCATACTCCACTGGCGAAGTGTTGTTGGCGGGGATCCATCCGTCCCCATACGTCACCACAGAGCGTAGAATCCGATCCGATCGCCCGCCAAACCAGATGGGCGGATGCGGCTTTTGAATCGGTTTCGGAAGCAGCCGCGCTGCCCGCAGCCTATAGTACGCGCCGTCGTAGGACGCCACGTCATCGCGCCACAGCCTCGTGATGACCTCAATGCTCTCGTACATCCGTTCAAAGCGGTGGTCGATTCGGTCCCAGGGGAGCCCAAAGGCCTTAAACTCCTGGGGAAACCACCCCGCCCCAGCGCCCAGAATCACCCGCCCCCCCGACAACACGTCCAACGTCGCGGTCACCTTCGCCAGAATCGAAGGATGCCAGCGGATCATGGGCGTCACTTCCGTGCCCAACCGCAGATGCTTGGTCCAGGCGGCTGCCGCGGTCAAGGTCGTCCAGGCCTCCAGCGGCGCGTTTTTCCCGGGAACCCCGCCCGCCGCCTCGATGGACTCATCCGGCAACGCGAAGTGGTCCACAACCCAGACCGAGGAAACGCCTCCTTGGTCTGCGGTGGTCGTCAGCTTCCGAATCAAGTCAAAGGGATTCGCCACCGGAAACTTCCCATACACGGGCAGACGAATCCCGAACCCCACTTCTTCCGTCATATCCATCATGTTCCCCCCTCACCCTGCCCCTAGATAACCCGCGTTTTCCTTTTAAGGTTTATATCCCTCCCCAAGCGGAAGCTGGATATGGAACTTTAAGACCCAACGTGAACTAGCGAGCATGGCTTCGCATAGGTGTCCTCGAAGCTGCGGGCTCAATGGGAACGTGGTCGATGGGCCCAGGCTTACCGCATAAAATAGGCGTTTTCGATCGCCTTCACCTCGGTTCCACTCTTCGCGCGCGCGTACTCTGCGAGCGGCTCCTGGTTTAACGCGAGGAAGACCGGGCCCCACTTATAAATCCCGACGATCTGTCTCGCTTGGTCGCCGTGACCGAGGATGGTGAGGGCCGCGGCAAAGGCTTCAAGGGAGCTGAGTTCGAAGAGGCGTCCGTGGTGAACGGGATTCGCCGCGACTAAGTAGGGCAGCCGCCGATTCACACCCCTCTGCCGCGAGGCGAAAGCCTCCACCACCTTCGTCCACGAGCAGTCGATGACGGCCACTCCCCCACGTTCCGCTGTTTCTCGATCCCTGGGTGTCAGGACGGACTGAGTGAGGGGGTTTAACACGACAGCCCGTCTCGGCACGTGGGATGGCCGTGAAAGGGGGGTGGCGTGGCCCAAGCGTACAAGTTTCCGAGAAGTGCATTTTTTCGGGTCGTCCTGCTTCAACTCGTACACGAAGAGGCGAATAGAGGTGAAGGGGCCGCTCTTTTCCCGCATTCTGGTTCCCTAGTAGGGAAGGCTTCATAAAAGAGTTATTCCCCTTATCTTCGCGGAGCAACTCGCCAGAGCTTACACCGCATCCTCTGCGCATCGAGTTACGCTCCATTATTCATACAAGGAGGAACGCACACTGGTCGTAGCCATCAATATTGTTGGCATTGGACGGAAAAGCGGGAAGACGCGTCTGATCCTCGCCTTGGTGCGGGAGCTGACCGCGAGAAACCACCGCGTCGCCACCATTAAACACATCTTTGAAGGCACCTTTGACACAGCTCATAAGGACACCTGGCAGCATCTTCATGCGGGGGCCAATCCCATCCTCGCCGTGAGCGCCAATGAACTCGTATCCGTCCACGCCGTCACCACCCCCTCGCTGGAGCAGGCCTTACAGGTGGTGCCCAAGGCGGTCGACGTCGTTTTAATTGAGGGCTTCAAGTCCTCGGATTACCCCAAGATAATCGTGGCGCAACGCCTGAGCGAGGCTAAGGCCTTACTGGAGGCAGTTACCCACGTGATCGCTATCTCCGGCCCCCTCGCCTCGGACCCTGCGCGTCCAAGCCACCTCCACACCACGCCCCTTCTCACTCCCCAGGAGCTGGTTCCCCTCGTGGAGCGCCTGGTTACGGAGGACGCCGTGAAGAGGCTTCCCGGCATCAATTGCGGGCGATGTGGATACGAGTCCTGCAGCGCCCTGGCCCACGCAATCTTGGCGGGGAACGCGTCCATCGCCGCGTGTCAAACCCTCGCTGACCACGACGTGGTGCTTCACGTCGATGGAGCCCCCGTCTTTCTGAGCGCATTTCCCAAGAACTTCGTCAGGAACACGGTGCTGGGAATGATTAAAACCCTCCGCGGCGTCAAGGAGAATCCGACCCACGTCTCGTTGGAGATCCAGCTGGATTAGGGCAGCATCCGCTCGGGCGTGCGGGGGAAGAGGGTCACTTCCCGGATGTTGCCGACGTTCAAGAGCTGCATGACAAGCCGCTCAATGCCCAAGCAGAATCCGCCGTGGGGGGGCACCCCGTATTTGAAGAATTTCGTGAACCACTCCATCGACTCGACCGTCATCTCCTTCTCCTGCAGCTGCTGGATGATACGGTCATAGCGGTGCTCCCTTTGACCCCCCGACGATAACTCCAGTCCTTTGTACAGGAGGTCCACGCTCCGCGCCCACCGAGGGTCGTCGTCCACCCGCATCACGTAGAAGGGCTTGACCCTGAAGGGGAACCGGTTCACGAAAAAGAAGTCCGTCCCATACTTTTCCCGCACGTACTTCCAGAGTAACATTTCCGACTCGCGGTCATAATCCTCACCATACCCAATGGGTTTCCCCAGCTCTTCTAGGACCTCATAGATCTGGGGGAACCGCAGCTCGGGGAAGGGGCGGGGGGGAATCCTGATCGCCGCGTGCAGCAGCTCCAACTCGTCCGCACACGCCTCCTTAACCCGCTGCAAGGTGGCCACGACCAGAGCTTCCTCCACGCGAATCATGTCGGATTCGTCCTCCATGAAGGCGAATTCCACGGCACACGCGTGGTGCTCACACAAATGGCGGGGGGTGTGGCTCGGCTCCGCCCGCCAATTCGGCCCCAAGTCAAAGATTTTGTCGAATCCTGCCGCCATCAACAGCTGCCGATGCAGCTGGGGATCCTGCCGCAGAAACGCGGTCTTATTGAAGTAGAGCACGGGAAAGGCCTCGGCCCCGCTCTCGGACGGTGCGCCCATGAGGCAGGGGGTGAACACCTGGAGGTACCCCTGTTCCCGGAGGTAGTCTTCCATGCCTTCCACGATCTTGGCCTGAATCCTGAAAACCGCGGCGTTCTCGGGCCGTCGCAAATCCAGTACACGCCAGTCCAGGCGGGTGTCGAGGGTGGACGTAATCTTTCCCGATACGTCCATGGGCAGCGGGGTCTCTGCCTTACTCAGCACCCAGATGTCGGACGGGCGCACTTCGATGCCTCGGGGCGCATTCGGATGGCTGATCGCTCGGCCCCGGACGGCGACCACGTCCTCCAGGCTCAACGTCTCAACCAGCGTCATCAGCTGCTCCGCAACCACGCCTCTCTTGAAAATGACTTGGGTCAAGCCTTCCCCGCTCCGCAGGATGAGGAACTTAATGTTGCCCAAATCCCTCACCGTGCTGACCCATCCAGTGATAACTGTTTCCTCCGAATCGGCGTTGGATCCTGACTGTGCCTTCACCCGCGTCCCCCTCCCTTCGTCCCCGTCGAGCCCATAGCCTTCCCTCCACTAATCACGCCAAATAGAGTGGTTCCCGACTCCCCCACCCGCATCGTTAAATCATTTTGTCCATCTGGTCCTCGTAGGCGATGCGGAGCGTGATGCCCCGAATTCGTTTCGCCAATTTCTTCAGAACCCGGGACTTCATGGGCAATCTTCTCGGGCGCCCGGAGAGAATGACCCGCGTCTCGGTCGTCCCATCGGGCAACCAGATCTTGTTTATGGTGGTGATGTTTACGGGGGCAAAGAGGTCTTCCAGGAACTTGCGCGTATCCCCGTGCTTCTCGATGACTCGCACCCTCTTTCCCGTGTGCTGGGCGACTTCCCGTAAGATCTTGCCATTATTTTCGAAGAATGAGCCTAAGTTCCCTCTGCCGACCACGATGGCCAAGACGCCATCCACCTCGTGCGCATTATAAAACCGCGTCTTCTGGAGGACGGGGTACTTCTCTTCCAGCTTCATGAGGAGTTTGGCTATGCGGATGTCCCGCTCTCCGATCTGCCCCGACTCGATTTTCTTCTGGCATTTTTGACATAATATTCCACTCTTGATGCAGAAGCTGCAAAGCGGCGTCTTCACGTCATGCTTCCCTCCCGCTAGGATGGGCTGTGATCTTCGAGGTCTTGAGTTATCGGATGAGGACGACTTCGATGGTGCTCACGGTAAAAGGGATTCGGCTTGCTTCGTTGACGAGTTGCTCCGATCCAATTTTCACGTCTTTTACCTTGGCGTCGGTGATGAATCGTCGCCTAATGATTTCGGCGACGTCGATGGCCCGACTGACGGCCTGCCCCCGTGCCTTGATACAGATCTCTTGGCTTCCCCCTTGAAACAGCGTCATGCACGCCAGCACGTAATTCATGATGGGCTTCCGTCCAATAAACACCGTGTTCCGATCCCTCTCCGCCATTTCAGTTTCCTCTCCTCATAGTTCTCTCCTTTGTTAGTACCCCCATCTTTATAAATACATAGTTTCCCTCACGATGCTGCGTCCTTTGTTTCGGCAGCACGAGAGACTTTGTCCTGTAATGCCGCACGCCCGTCTTCGCATCCCGAAAATTTTAATACCCACCCAGTATTCAATCCAATGACCAACGAAACAAAACGGGTCGCATCGAGGGTTTACTATGCCGGTAACAGACATCGTGAAAAGACGGATTGCCCAACGCCACAAGTTATACTTGAAGATCTGTCGGGACTGCGGCGCTCGGAACTCGGCTAATGCCGTGAAGTGTAGGAAGTGTCGGCGCAAGAATCTTCGCTGGAAGAAGCGGGAAGCCAGCAAATAGGCCTTACCCGTTCTTGATTTGCTCGTAGAATTCGAGGAGCGCCTGGGTCCGCTCGTTCTCCTCGTTTAAGGCGATGACCTTCATCTGACCACTGATCTGCTCGTAGCTGATGATGCCCTCCTCGGCAAGGCTCACAATGATCCTGGCGATGGTGGATGGCGACATACTCAATAGATGGGCTAAGCCAGCTTGATTATATATTCGTGCCCGGTGATCCAGTCTCAACAGGCTCGTCACGTTGAGCCCCTCCTTGCCGGGGCGGTGGCTGGCGTGATGAGGGTACCAAGGGCCGTTCCCCTCACCGCTTCCACGATGTTGGTAGGCGCCCGCCCGTCAATGATCCTCGTGGGGATCCCCGAGCGCTCCACAATTTTGACCGCGACGGGGTCAAAGAGGGGGTAGCCCCCTGCCCAAAGCTCGTTGGCCAACAGCATCTGCAACAACACGTCCGTCCCCATGTAGACCCCATCCACGTCGGTTGCGTTGATGAACAGATCCGCGTTGACGGCCTCGGCGGATAAGATCCCCACGGCATTGGTGGATTGACCAGGTTGAAGACCGCCCAAGAACACGATTTTCCCGGTTTCGAAGGCTCTTCTCAGGTCCAGGAGGCTCGTAACTGGCTCCGGATACGCGTCTTCCCCCAATCGGGCGATGAACAGCCTCGCATTCAACCGGGCGACCTCGATTCCAATCAGGTCGCAGGCGAACTCAGACGCTCCCAGCCGCCTCGCGGCATCAATGTATTCCCGCGCAACCCTTCCGCCCCCCATCACCACAACCAGACGCTGGCCACTCTTCCTGAGAGTTTGCAGCGTCTCAGCGTAAGCGGAGATGGTTTCGGGCGCCAATCTCGCGGGAAAGAGGTGTCCCCCATATTGCCCTCCTATCTTAAATCCTACCCCCCTTTCCCCGTTCACCACCCGTAGCTGATGCCCGCGGGATGAAGCTTATCCTCACCGAACAACCTGTTGACACTCCACACATGGCGTTTCCTCCGTCGGATATGAGTGGAACCCCAGACAGCTCGTGCGCGGACAGAAACGGAGGGACGTCGTTCCCCCGCCAGTCGTTTACGTCACAACTTGGGCTTAATGACGTGAACGAATCACGCCCTCCGCTACCTAGGCCCCCTCCGTTTTCAGCCATCCCCGAAGCCGCTGAATCCTTACACACGCAGTACGGAGCCCATCGAAAAAAAGCTAAATCCTACTAAGAAAAGAGTACTACCCTATGCACCCCCGTTATCATCCCAACGCCTGGCTCTCCGGGTTCCGAAATGTACGGCCTGGCTTGGAGCGGCGAAGCGAAATCCTTCAGATTCTGGAGCAGGATGCGGAGACCGCTGAAGGCTTATCGACCAAAGTCGATGTCACCTATTCCACTGTTCTCTACCATCTTCATAACTTGGAGGCCAAGGGCATCATTGAACGAGCGTCTTCGACGCCCCCTTACGCGTGGCAGATCACCCTTGCTGGCCAGCAGCGGCTCACAACGTATTGATGCTGGAGAAGCTTAATAAGGCGCCCCACGCGTTAAATTGAAGAGTTTCTACTGTTCAGGATGTTCCATCAATTTGCCTACGAAGAGTGACTCGCTGCTCCGATTTCGCCTGAAAAAGCTACTGGACACGCTGGCCTCCAAGGAGGGGCGTCACACCGAGTTAATCAGCCTGTACGTCCCCAGCGACAGGCAGATCAGCGACGTCATGAATACCCTGCGGCAAGAATACGGCACCGCCTCCAACATCAAGTCCAAAGCCACCAAGAAAAACGTGGTAGACGCCATCGAAAAAGTCATGCAACGCCTCAGGCTATTCAAGGCCCCTCCTGAGAACGGCTTGGTGATCTTCTGCGGCGCCATTCCCCAAAACGGGGCTGGAAGCGAAAAAATCGAGACCTACGTGCTGGAGCCGCCGGAACCCATCGCCCTCTACTATTACCGCTGTGACCACCGGTTTCACATCGAGCCCCTGCAGGAGATGCTGCAGGAAAAGGAGACCTACGGCATTGTCACTGTCGACGGCAACGAGGCCACCATAGCGACTCTCAGAGGCAAAACGCTCGACATCATTAAGAACATCACCTCGGGGCTGCCGGGAAAACACCGTGCAGGCGGCCAGTCGCAGAGACGCTTCGAGCGGAATCGGGAGACGGAGGTCAACGAGTACTACAAGCGGCTCGGAGGCTACATCGACGACATCTTCCTCCCCCTGTCAGACTTGAAGGGCATCATCTTCGGCGGGCCCGGGCCATCAAAAGACGATTTTCAGAAGGGGGACTACTTTCACTACACCCTGAAGGACAAGGTTCTGACAACCGTCGACACCAGCTACACCCGAGAGAACGGCGTGAAGGAGGTGGTGAATAAATCCGCGGACACCTTGAGGGAGGTCCGATACTTTGAGGAGAAGAAGCTCGTTCAAGGCTTTCTCTACGAGTTAGGGCATGACACGGGACTGGCTACCTACGGGGAAGACGAGGTTCGAAACGCGTTGAAGCGGGGTGTGGTACGACAGCTCCTCCTCTCTGAAGCCTTCGACAAGAGTCGCGTCTTCATTGAGTGCTCAAACTGCGACTACGTGCGCGAGGAGACGGTAATACACACGAGCCTGCAAGACTTCGAAGGGGACTTATCGAGCGAGCAATGCCCCGTCTGCTCCTACCCCAGCCTGACAATACGGGAGGTGCAGGATGTGGTTGAGGAGTTAGCTGAGTTAGCCGAGCAGACCGGAGCCGAAGTGGAGGTCATCTCAACCCAGACCGAGGAAGGCGTGGAGCTTCAATCAAGCTTCGGCGGCATAGCGGCAATCCTACGATATACCTCGGAGTAAGACGACCAACCCCTGGGAAACGACTGTCCCCCCAGATGAGGCCTCAGACCGGTATTTCTACGCGGATCGTGTCGCCTGTTTCATACGTTACGCCTTTGATGTGGAGGATTTTCTTGATTTCTTCCTCGTTTTCCCGCAGTATTGGCAGCTTTTGAGGTGGCGCCGCTATCATTATCCTTTCTAGTTCTCGGTTTAACGGTATTCCGATCGCAGCCTTCTGGGTTCGAATCATGGTCAGCGCCTCAACGACGATGTCGCCCGTCTCCTTCGCCTCGTGGTTGACGGGGAAGTCCTCTGCCTCGGGCCATTTACACGCGTGGATCGTCAGCGCTTGCTGGTTCACCCACATAGCCTGATAGGCTTCTTCGGTTATGTGGGGGCATATGGGTGCAAGCGCGCGGGTGATAGTCCACAAAACGGTGTGGAGGGTGAATATAGCCCCGTCATAAGTGTTCGCGTCCTTGTCGTACAGTCGATACTTAACGGCTTCGAGGTATTGATCGCAGAAGTCATGCCAGACAAAGTTCTGAATTACGTGGATGGCGGTGTGGAATTGAAAGGTCTCCATGTTTTCCGTGATGGTTTGCAGGGCTTCACCGAGTTTACTCAGAATCCATCGATCAATAAGGGTGAACTTGGCCTTCTCTCCCGCAGGAGGCGGGTCTTGTCTGATGAATCGGTGGGCGAAGCGGAGGGCTGACCAGTATTTTTGGAGGAAGCCCTTACAGTATTTCACGACATCCCAGTTAAAAGAAAAATCGGAGCCCAGCGTCAAGGAGAGCAGCGCCTGTCTAATGGCGTCGGCCCCATACTCGTTAATCTTGTCTTCGGGGTCGACCACGTTTCCCCGCGACTTAGACATCCGATACCCGTCGGGCCCTAAAATGTGGCCATTGACCACGACTTCCCTGAAAGGCTTCTCTCCGGTGAGAACCAAACATCGGAGGGTGGTGTAATAGAGCCACGTCCTAATAATGTCGTGACCCTGCTGCCTAATGCTGGCGGGATAACTCCGCGGAAAGTAGGGTTCGTGATGGAAATAGCCCGAAATGATGAGGGGCGTTATGCTGGAGTCAACCCAGCAGTCGCAGACGTCTTCACAGGCCTTGATGCGTGTGGATCCACAACGGGGGCACGACGTGACCGGTTGCTCCGCTTTTGTGGGGTCGACGGGCAGCTGTGCCCTCGTAGCAGGGATGATCGTGTTACATTCTTCGCAGTACCAGAAGGGGAGCGGCGTCCCGTATACACGCTGCCGTGAAATCAGCCAATCCCACTCTATGCTGTTCACCCAGTCCACAAGCCGTCTAAAAAAGTGTTGAGGCCGCCACCGCATTGCTCTGCAGGCGCGTATCACGTCGTCCTTGAAGGCCTTCGACTTGATGAAGAACTGAGGCGTCACCAGGAACTCAATGGGGTAGAGGCAGTCCGACCGCTCCGCGTGGCAGAGGACCTTATGCCGTACCTCCTCCTGCTTCGCGACGTAGCCCGCCGCTTCGAGGTCGTGGGCCACGGCCCTCCGTGCCTCGGAGACGGTGAGTCCACTGTATTTACTGGCGTTCACCAGCCTTCCCTGTTCATCAACCACTCTCGCGACGGGCAGACCATGCTTCTGCTGCCACCTCACATCCTGCTCGTCGCCGAAGGTGCAGACCATGACGACGCCGCTGCCGAAGTCGGGGTCCACAGCCTCGTCAACGATGATGGGGACCCTCCGCTTGAAGAGGGCGACCTCCGCCATCGTGCCCGCAAGCTGGACATATCGTTCGTCATCCGGATGAATCGCTAAGGCCTGGCATGCTGGCATCAACTCGGGCCGGGTGGTCGCGACCTCAACGAAGCCCTCGTCCACGGGAAAGCGAATATAGTATACGGTGCCCCGTTGCTCAATATAGCCCAGCTCTGCCTGGGCGAGAGCGGTTTCACAGTGGGGGCACCAGTGCACAGGAAAGAGCTCTCGATAGATCAGGCCGTCCTCCAGAAATTGTAGCAACGTGGACTGGACGATACGCCAATTCGCTTCATCCATGGTCCGGTACTCAAACTGCTCCCAGTCCGGTCTATAGCCAAGCCGCGTCATGGTTTGCTTCATGCTGACGATCATCTGCTCCGTCCATTCCACGCATTTTTGCCTGAACACCCCGCGGTCTTCCTTCGAGACACCCCATATGTCCTGGACCTTTAACTCGGTAGGCAGGCCTTGACAATCCCACCCCTGAGGCAGGAGGACGTTATGTCCCCGCATCCTCTTGTATCGGGCAATGGTGTCGTTCAGGATGTTCCAATACGCGTGGCCCATGTGGAGCTTGCCCGAGGTAAAGGGTGGCGGGGTGTCGATGACGAAGACCGGGCGTTTCACGTCGTCTTTATGGAACCTGTAGGCCTCTTCATAGACCTCGCGCTTCAACCAAAAGGCCTGCCACTTGGCCTCTACCCTAACGGGCTGGTACCGCTTAGGCAGGGAAGCTGCTTCAGCCTCGTCTCCTCTTCTCCTGTCCACCGTTATCACGCTTCAAGAGATACATTTTCTTCATCAATTTAAGACTTGGGGAAGAACCGCGTAAGGATCAAGGGCCTGATCCTTTCCCGAATAGATTGATCCCACGATTCCGGCTGCCTCAAGGGGGTAGTGGCATGTCCTGAGGCGGACTTGAGGGATCAGGGACGCGTCGTCGGAAAACATCGGCAGCCGTTCAATACCTATCTGAGGCTTCTTCCCACGGTCTTGCACGTCTGAGTGACCAAACGTGTGTTATCTTCTGTCAAAGTAGATGTTTTTCCCCGTTGCTGAGAGGGGAATTCCGATGATGACGTCCGCATCTACTAGGTGGCGGTCCTTTACTGCCGCGCCTAAGGTATACATGAGTCGATTATCGACATTCATGTCGCTGGCCGTTTTTACCGCCGATCCGATGGCGATTCCGAGGTCCATGGCTTCGAAGACGCAGATCGGGCCCGTGAAGTCTTCGCCGCGCCGTTTCTCTGCCTTCATGAAGTCGGCGCAGGTCTGATAGCCACATGCGCCACAATTCAGGGGGTTTTCAGGATTCTTGGGGCGGGTGCCTTTCACACCTAATAGGAGAACTACGGGTGACCTTCGCACCGCCTCCGCGTCCCGCTTAAACGCTGTGAGGGGGTTCTTTTTCTCCTCCATCTTCCGCTCCATGGCGTCTGCTAAGTCGTCCTTCTCCTTTCCCGTAACGACGGCTATCAGAAGGTTGTCTACTCCCCGAGCCTTTGGAGCGGTTCTCGCGCTCACCGCCATTAAATGAGCTACATTCACAAGGCCTTTGTGTTCAACTTCAAAGTTCCTCAAAACAGGCACGCTCTCTCACCTCTAGCTAGAATGTCTTCATCAACTAATAAAGATGATTTCGGGGCATCCATGCTGTCCTCCTACTGGAGGGCCTTCATGGCCTTGACGCCCCATGCAGGGTCCCGCATCAACGCCCTCCCAATCGCCACCAGATCTATCCGCTCTTCACTGACGTATTTATTCGCACGTTCGGCCGTGGTTATTCCGCCTACACCTATCACTGGGATGGAGACCGCCTTCTTTATCTCTTCCGCGATGGGGATGAAGAAGCCCGCCTTCTTGTCTGTGGGGTGGTATATTCCGCAGATACCGCTGGATATATCCAGAACATCGACTCCCGCCGCAACGAGTGCGGGCGCCATCTTCTTGCTCTCCTCGATAGTCAAGCCGCCGGGCGTGAAATCATCCGCCCCAAGACGGAAGAGGAGAGGGGCTTGGTTCCGCATCCTCGATCTGACCTCTCTAATCACCTCCAAGGGGAAGCGGAATCGATTCTCTACGCTCGTCCCATATTGATCCGTCCTCTTATTCGTGAGAGGAGAGGTAAACTCGTTCAATAGCCAGCCATGAGCCCCATGAACCTCCACGGCGTCAAACCCAGCGTCCATAGCCCGCCTCGCGCTCTCCCCAAACTTGTGGACTAACTCCTTGATCTCGGAGACCTCGAGGCCTCTCGCCGCCTCCCTCCAATACTTCATTCTCGAGGGGGCGACTGGCTGCATGCCACAAATGGCCTCAACACATTTGGCTCCTGAATGATTAATCTGTATCGCTGCCGCGGCCCCTGACTCGTGGATGACCTCCACGAGTTGGTGGAGGCCGGGAAGGAGGTCATCGTCATGGACCCCGATCTGTGTGGCCGTATACCTGCCGCCGAAATCGACGTAGCTGTGCTCAACTATGACCAGCCCTATCTCCCGCGCCCGGGGCTTATAGTACGCCAGGTGCTCCTCCGTCACTTCGCCCGTATTCGTTGCCAAGTCGGTTCCTATGGGAGGCATGACCAGGCGGTTCTTGAGTTGAAGGCCCTTCACCGTCAGGGAGTCTAACAGATGTACCATGGTTCAAACCCATCCAAGGCTACTCCTCGGCTGGATATATCTCTTACGGGCGCAGGGACAGGTCTCCCGGGCCTCTTTTGGTCAACGAAAAGCTGTCCCACGAGCGGACGGAGTGAACACGGCTTGAGAGTGGTCAGGAAACCACTAGGCCGTGACTTGATACAGGGGCCTCCTGCCTTCGAGAACGCGGCAGGTGTTTTCCACCGCGGTCATCACAATGCGTTCTGCACATTCCTTGGTTCCGCCGCCAATATGGGGTGTGAGAACCACGTTGTCCATTTGGAGGAGCGGGCTATCGGGTGTAATCGG
>SMTZ1_10002699_pt1 | contig 26403 bp, 26 predicted proteins | sample DeeMarSWOR136_30_FD_25667 | JGI IMG/M metagenome (IMG submission 25667)
TAAACCTTGCGGAAGAAATCAATTCAATTCTGGTTTTAACTTGAAATTTTAACATTAATTTAAGTTCTTCTCGCAATAATTCATTGCTTTTCACAGGTACTTCATTTAATAGTAATTTAATATAATTAGTTTCACTTTCATTCATTGGTATTTGGCATTCCCGTATAAAGTCATATTCTTTAAGATCATTACATAAAATTCCTAACCAATAAAAGTTATTAATTGCGAGTTTTGAAGTTTCATGTGCAGTTTGCACATCTCCATAACCATAGGTCAGAAGTGAATTCAGATCAAAAGGATTTAGGTCAACTAATCCAAAAACAGGAATCTTCAAGGTCATAACAAGCCTCTTTAAAAATTCCCTTGTTGTATAATCAGGTATACTCTGGGTAGATATCAATATACAAGGAATTTTCTTCCAAATTCTAAGGTCACCCAAACTTTCCATTATACTTCTATTATTTACGACGATTATAAATTCCGCTCCAGATTCAATGATTTCAACATGTTCACGGAATGGAGATATTCCCCATCCACCCGAACCTAATGCTTCACATTCAATAATATCGTTTCTATCTTTAATCATAAGTTTTCCAACACAATATCCTTGAATTTTATGTAAGATGTTTAAGTTTGCATAATGTGCTTGTAAAATAGTAGCTAAAAGATTCACTATTTTTTCACAATCTTTTTGATCTTTAAAAATTTCAGAATTATCCCAATATATTTCGGAATATAATGAATGCAAATTTTTTGTAAGTAATTCTTTTATAAGTTCGATTATTCTCAGGAGTTTTAAAAATTCATTATCTTTATCATTGTATTTTATAATTCGAGCCTTTTTTCCTAGAAAATAATTTCCATGCTCATTATAAATAATATTTTCTCGATCTATTCGTGGAACTTCTAAAATTGGGATTGATTTAGTTTCAATATTTATATTAATCTTATTAATGAGAGACTTTAATTTTTCAAGTAAAGTAAATCGATCCAAATCGTAAATAACTAAAGATTCTTTGGGTATAATAATATCTTCAGACTTGAAACTGTAGTTATGCTTGATCATTTTTATATTGATTTCGTTTCGATTTTTGATTTCATAGCATAGAATACAACTATTCCACATAATATGATTATCATTTGGATAAGAATAGTTAACCAATTGAATGTGAATAATAGAGCAATAGATATTATAGATCCTAATAATGATATTATTGGAAATCCTTTAAAACTTGGTTTTAATTTAAAAGGTCTTTCTTGATACGGTTTACTTTTACGTAAAGCAATTAAGCTTATATTTACTAAGAAAAAATTTATAAGCACTCCGAAAACTGTTGCATGTGCTACTATTGAAATGTCGCCGAAGAAGATTGGAATAATTGTGAAACACATTGTTAATAGAACGGAAGTTATAGGTGTTCTGTACTTAGGAGAAATCTTTTTCAACCCTTTTGGTAGAGCTTTATCTCTTGCCATACCATACATCATACGAGATGTAACTATGAGCATGATGAGAACTGTATTAGCTGTGGCAAATAAAGCAATAAAAGATAAAAGAATACCTCCAAAAGGCCCAAGTATTTCTTCAGCAACATCCTTTAAAGGAGCTTCTGAAGCTGCAATTATAGAATAATCTATGATATTAACTATTGAAATTGCTACAAAACAATAAAGGATTGTAGTAATAATAATTGAGTATATAATTGCTTTAGGAAGATTTTTATGAGGTTCTTTTACTTCTTCAGCAATATTTGCAATATCTTCAAAACCAATATAGGCAAAAAATACCAATGCAACCGCAGAAAAAATTACAAGAAATGAAGAACCCAATGGAAGATCAAAATAATTAGGTCTTTGATCTCCAAAAAAACCTAAAATAATTATAATAATTAAACCTGAAGCTTCGATAAGAGTAAAAATTATATTAGTCCGAGTAGATGTTTTAATACCAATTAAATTTATCAAACTCAGTATTAATACGAGAATAATTGCAAATACAATATTAAGAAATATTGAATTAACACCAAATAAATCGGATAAATAACCACCAAAAACTAAAGATACAGTTGAAGCAGACAAAATCCCTGAAAAAATAATAATCCACCCCAAAATGAAAGAGAGAATTCGTTTTTTAAATGCCTCTTCTGTATAAACAAACTCAGCAGCACTTTTAGGATACATTGCTGAAAGTTCGGCATAAGATAATCCAGTAAATGCTCCTGTTATAGCAGCTAATATAAAAGAAAGCCAAGATAAATTTCCTGTTATCTCTACAACAGACCCTATTAATCCATAGATACCAGCACCTAAAATATTCCCTACTCCGTATATAGTAAGTGCAAATAAGGATACTCTACGTTTTAATTTCGGTTTCTTTTTAACTTCTTCCATAATTATTCCCGTTTCAAATAATAAATAAATATTGTTTCAATTTTATAAAAAATATAGTTTTCTATGTTGTGATTTTGATTAGTTTTAAGGAGTAAATTGAAATTTTACTACTTCAATTTTAATAAATGATTTATTTTTAGATGAGTGTCTTCTTTTGAATTATTTAGTATTAATTTTAGATTCTACTATTTTAACCCGTATTTAGGCATTTTCTTCCCAAAGAAAGCATTTGCGGCTTCATTTATATCTTTAGAGGAGAAAGTTATAACTATTGAATTATTTTCAAATTGTAATATATTATTTAAACTTGGAGAATCTAGCGATAGATTAAGGGCTTCTTTCGTCATACGTAAGCCTAAAGGGCTTTTTGTTAATAATTCTTCAGCTATTTTTAAAGCCTCATCAAATAAATTTTTTTTGTCTGTAACTTTTAGGATAAATCCTATTTTCTCAGCTTCTATTGCAGAAACCCCCTTCCCACTATAAATAATTTCTGAAGCTCTTGAAAGATTAATTAGACGAGGAAGGAAATAACTACTTCCCATATCCGCACCAGTTAAACCAATATTTATTGAAGCATTTATAAAATTAACATCTTCACTCGCAATTCTAATGTCAGCAGCCATAGCAAATCCAAATCCTCCCCCTGCAACTGATCCATGAACAGCAGCTATAATTGGTTGTGAAATTTTCCTCATTTTCATAATAATTTGAGTTATACGCCATTGGTGATACATTTTTCTTTTAAGAGGTTCTGAGACATTCAAGAAATAAAATTTCTCATATCCATCTGGATTTTTCTTCGAATTTAAGATTAAGCCTTCTTGTAAATCAGTTCCTGCTGAAAAAGCCCTTCCTGCTCCTCGAAAAATTAACACACGACATTCTAAATTTATCATTAGCTTATCTAATATCTGATGTAATTCTTCTTCCATTTGAAAGGAAATAGCATTTAGTTTTTCAGGTCTATTTAAAGTTAGTATACCTATACCATTTTCTCGTAATTCAAATTTAATGGTTTTATATTCCATATTCTTTCACATTTTATGCAATTTTTTAGGATTTTGGATATTCTGGTCTTCTTTTTTCAAAAAAAGCATTGATACCTTCTAGAAGATCAGAAGATGTAGAACAAAGCATCTGAGTACGATTTTCAATCTGCATTATAGTCTCTAAACTGGGGGAATCAAGTGAAATATTAATTGCTTCTTTTGTCATTCTAAGTCCTAGTGGACTTTTACTGAGTAAATTTTCTGCTATTTCCATTGCTGCTTCTAATAATTTAGTTTCATCACCTTTAATTACTTTCAGAACAAGTCCAATTCTATCAGCTTCAATAGCATCTATAAAGCGTCCTGTATATAATATCTCAGCAGCACGTGACATACCAATTAATCGAGGTAAATGATAACTACTTGCTAAATCAGCCCCAGAAAATCCAATATTAATAAAAGAATTTGCTAATTTAGCATTTTCTCCAGCAATTCTTATATCTGCTGCCAAAATTAATGTAAACCCTGCACCTGTTGCTGGTCCTTGTATAACAGCAATTATAGGCTGACTGATTTTTCGCATTTTAACAATTAATTGGCTAGCCCTTGCTTGAGCATATATCTTAGCCTTTATTAAATCTTTATCTGGGGCTCGCATGAAAAAAAATTTTTTTTTAAGCTCCTCTGGCTTCTTTTTAGATTGAAGAACTGTTGATTCTTTTAGATCTAAACCTGCACAAAAAGCTCTACCTTCCGCTTTTAAAATTAGCACACGACAATCTAAATTAGTCATTAAATGATCTAGGATCTTATGTAAATCTTCAATCATTTGAAAATTCAAAGCATTTAATTTATCTGGGCGGTTAAGAATTAAAATTCCAATACCATCCTCTCTCAATTCAAATCTTATTGTCTCAAAATTCAATTTTTAAACCTCAAGTATTTATAAATATTTTATCTATTTATCATAGTTAAGGTTAAATAACTTAAAAATCCATAAAAAGTAATTTAATATTTAATGATTAAATAAATATACTAAAGGTATTAGATACTGTACAAGATTTAATAATGACTTCAATAACTAATAGCTCACCAAAAAGAACTTTAAAGCTAAAAGAAAATTTACTTTCGAGCAAGTATGAATTATGTATTGAAAGAATGAGATATTTTACTGAGATTTATAAAAAATATCCCGATGATCCAGAGATTATTAAAAGAGCTAAAGCTGTTGCTCATACTCTAAAAAATATAACAATTTTTATCAGGGAAGATGAGTTATTAGTTGGAAACGAAACTAGTAAAAATTTAGGTGAAAAAGTTAATCTAGACCTGCTTAGATATGATAATAGTCTAGATAAGCCAAGTATGTACAAAAAATTAGCGAGAAGAAAACTGCAACCTTTTTTTATTGAAGATAATGACCGTGATGAGCTATTAGAGATGATTCCTTTCTGGAAAGGAAAATCTCTAGTTGCAGATAGAATAAATAAAAGACTTTTAAAAGAAGGATTGATTACAGGGATAGGCAAAATTGAATCATTAGCACCGAATATTGCTATACATCAAGGTGCCACTGAAGGTCATCTATGCGCAGGATATGAAAAACTATTGAAATTAGGATATAAAGGTATAATTGAACAAGCAGAATTTTTTCAAAATCAACTCAATGAAAAAGACGATAAATTTCAAGAGAAATATAATTTTTATGAAGCTGTTAAGATTTATTACAATGCTGCTATAGAATTCTCTAAAAGATATTCAGATTTAGCTAAAAAATTAGCTGAAAATGAAACAAACAATGCTAGGAAAGATGAATTAGAAGTTATTAGTAAAATGATGCTAAAATTCACAGAAGAACCTCCTGAAACTTTTTATGAAGCAGTTCAATACATATGGTTTTCACAAAATATAGCAAATATTATTTATCAGCGCAGTGTTCTTGCTTTAGGTAGATTAGATCAAATTCTATGGCCATTTTATCAAAAGGATTTATCAACAAGTAAAATAATACACGAATTTGCATTAGAGTTAATAGAAGAATTAAATCTAAAACTAACATGGAATTTGACTTTATTACCTACAGATTTTACTATGGTTGCTAATGCTTTAGGACAAAATACTCAAACGATAACTATTTCTGGCATGGATATTAATGGAGAAGATGCCACAAATGAATTATCTTATCTTTTTCTCAAAGCATATGAAAATTTAAAAGTGTTTACAACGGATTTATCCATTAGAATTCATAAAAATACTCCAAAAGAATTTATAAAAGAAGCAATAAGAGTTCTTAAAACTACTTCAGGTATAGCATTTTATAATGATGATGTACATATTCCTGCATTAGTTGACGCGGGTTATTCTTTGGAAGATGCTCGAAATTACGTGATTATAGGGTGTGTAGAACCAACTGGTCAAGGAAATAGTTTTTCTGCCACTGGCCGAATGTTTATGAACCTACCGGGAATTCTCGAGTTAGTTTTGAATAATGGCTATAGTAATTTATCAAAAATGGTTGATAGTTTACAAACAGGAGATCCTACCACTTTTACTACGTATGAGAAACTCTTTAATGGCTTTAAACAGCAAATGAGATTTAATATAGAAAAATCGGTAAAGATAGCACAAATAGGCGATGAAGAAGCCATGAAATATATGCAACACCCATTTATTTCGGCAACTTTAGAAGGATGTATGGAAAACGGAATGGATTACGTATGTGGAGGGGCAAAGTATAATTTTTCTTCTATTACTGCTTATGGGTTTGCTACTTTAGTTGATTCGCTCTACAATATAAAGAAAGTAGTTTATGAAGAAAATTTACTGACTTTACCAGAACTTATTGATATATTAAATTCAAATTTTGAGGGTCAAGAGACTTTCCGACAGAGCTTAATCAACAAATATGAAAAATGGGGGAACGATAAAGAAGAAATTGACTCATTTGCAAATGAGCTCTGGGACCTATTCGGTAAGGAAGTTACAAAATATACACCGATTAGAGGTGGAAGATATTCTGTTGGTGCTTATTCAATGGGAATTCATGTAATGGAGGGTTTCTTTACACAACCAACAGCAGATGGGAGAAAAGCAATGGAACCTATCTCAAACAGCCTTTCCCCAGTGAATAACGTTGAAAAGGAAGGTCTTACTGCGATTTTGAATTCTGCTACAAAACTGAATTATAATTATGCTACGAATGGTATTGCATTAAATATCCGGATTCATCCTCAAAATCTTGCAAGTGAAGAAAATATTGAAAAATTTTATTCCCTTTTAAAAGGATATTTTAACAACGGAGGGATGCAAGTCCAACCAACTGCAGTTTCAACTGAAACATTACGGAATGCTCAAAAACACCCTGAAAAATATCCTGATTTAATTGTTAAAGTAGGAGGATACAACGCTACTTTTATTGATCTTGGAATTCCTATTCAAAATGATATTATTGATAGACTAGAACATATTTTATAATTTTTATAGAAGTTTTAAATGAAAGTATCATACAAGATATTAGCATAAAAACACAATAACTTTACATCTACATTTTGTCAATTTGTCATTTTTGTAAAGGGGCAATAAAAGATATTCCATATAGATGTAAATTTTGTGGAATGATCTTTTGTAATAAACATAGATTACCTGAAAATCATGATTGTCCCTTTGATTTAAGGAAAAAAGACAAACATTATGATTCTCTGGATAAAACTCTCTATCAAGATGCACTAGATTTTATGAGTAAAGATCTAACTGTAGCGGAGATTTATGATTACGTTACAACGAGCCAAATGACTAAATCAGAAGCAATAGAATTGTTGGATTATATCCTAGAAAAGAGTAATGAAAAAGAGATTAGAAAAGTTAGTATCCTTGCTTTTAAAGTTTTAAATCTTACAAATGATAAAGCATATGATGTTCTTGAAAGTTGTATTCTTTCAGATGAAAATTCTGAAGTAAAGAAAACTGCGATGGATGTAATTAAATATATTTTTCCAAAAAGGAGTAGGAATTTGTTAAACTGGATTAACAAAAATAAAAAGGATTAGGGATTGAGTAAATTATTGCGATGTTTCCTCTTGTTTAGTAACTGCCAAAGCAATTTCTTTAGATACTTCTAATCTTTTGATTTTATCTAATTTGATTCTTGCAATCTGCCAAAGAATTAGAGTTATTATCATTCCAATAATAGAACTAGAAAGAAATAAGCTTGTTACTCCAATTACATTAGATAATGGTCCGGATATTATAGTTGCAATTGGTGTTATAGCTGATGAAATTGCCCAATCGAGAGAAGATAACCTTCCCATTTTATCTGCTGGAACTTTCAATTGCATTATTGTTAAGTAAATTGTATTAAGGATAGGTATAGTGATACCAGTAAAACCAAGTATTATTGCCATCATTAGAAATAAGCGAAATGGTGTTAATGCAACTATCCCACCATTCATCATTAATACAAATTCAAGCCCAAAGTAGATGGGAAGAGAGTGTTTCCATTCCTTTTTTATCGAAGTCAATAAAGCCCCTAAAAGCATACCACCATTCATAAAAGCTATTATAAAAGCGTAATTTGAAGGATCCCCCAAATGGTTATATCTAATGAAATATGGCAATAAAATATTGAATGGCATTAATAAAAAATTAACAAACATCGATATTAAAAGCATCATATAAAGAATTGGAATTGACTTTAGCGTACGAAATCCTGTTTTAAAATCTTCTAAAAATGAATTCTTTTTAACATCTGTTTCCTTCATAATTTTAGGAATTTTAATTAATAATAAAGGAATAAAGGCTATTATAAACGTAATTGGATCAATCCATAATATGATTTCGAATGGTATAAACGAGAATAATGTAGCACCAATTACTGGGCCTATGATTTGAATGAAACTTCTAAAGAAGAAGTTTAATCCATTGATTCTACTTAACTTTTCTTTAGGAACCATAGTTGGGACAATTGCACCTATGGTAGGAATGTGAAAACCTTGAAATATTCCTAACAAACTCATTATGGCAACTATTAAAAGAGTATTTGCCCCTCCAAAGTTGAAGATGATAATTACAAGGAGCATTACATATGCTTGGAGTGAATCAACTACTATAATAATTGTCTTTCGATTCCATTTATCAATTACTACCCCTGATAAGGCAACAACAATTGTCATAGGGAATACATAAAGGAAACTTGCTAATGAAAGTAATGTTGTACTCCCAGTAGTATCAGTTATCCACCAAATAATTACAAAATGTGAAATTGATGAACCCAAAACTGAAAAGAGCTGCCCTATCCAGAATATTATATAGTTTCGAAACGTTTGAATATTTGCTAAATTTTCTGTTACTTTAAGAAAAAAATTAAATTGAGATTTTCTCTATTTTTCCATTGATTTCTTTAAGTGCACCTTCACTATCAAGATCAACTTTTCGAATCCCTGTAAAACTCCAAAATCCAATCGTACATAAAATACCAATTACACTACAGTAGATAAATAAACCCTGTATTCCAAAAACTACTGCTAATGGTCCTGAAAGTATTGAGCCAAGAGGTGATATTGCTGATGATAATGTATGATCAATTGAAGTTACTCGTCCAAGTTTATCAGCTGGAACTACTGTTTGTACAAATGTTTGATAGAGAGCATTTATTATAGGTAAATTGAACCCTAAAATCGCTCCCCCCAATCCTAGAATAATAAATAATCCTGGTGGAGCTATTGCAAATATCAGATATCCGGTTAATGCAATTACAAGACTAATAAAAATTATTTTGATTTTATTGTTCCAATTTTTCTTAATCGATGTAAGTATAGCACCAGAAATCATTCCCCCTGTAAAAAGTATTTGAGCGAGTGCATAATGCCATTCTCCACCACCATGAAAGTCCAAGATAAATAGCGCCATTAATGAATCAATTGGTCTTATCAAGAAATTTAGAATCATTGATAAAACGATCATAATAATTACACCAGGAATTATCTTCAATGTTTTCAATCCTAATCTAAATTCTTGTAAAAATGTGCTTTTTTTAACTTCTTCACCAGCAATGGTAGTTTGTTTAACTGAAGGTATTGAAATCAGTAATAAAGGTATCAATGCTATAAAAAATGTAATAACGTCTGTCCAAAATATCATATGAATTGATAGGAAAATTAATAAGAAAGCACCGATAAAAGGTGCGAATAATTGAACTATACCAGTAAATAGAAAGTTAATTCCATTGATCCGTGAAAGTTTATCTTTTGGAACCATCGTAGGAATTATAGCGTTTACAGTAGGTACGTGGAATGCTTGAAATACACTCCGTAAGCTAATAAAGAGGTAGACAATCCAAATTTCTGCTCTTCCGAAATAAAAGATAATTATTAAGAGAAGTGTAACATATGCTTGTAATGAATCTACAATTATTATCAATAACTTCTTATTCATTCTATCAGCAATAACCCCGGCAAAAGGCATACAAATAGTCATCATCAAGATATATATAAATGAAGCAAGAGCGCTTATTATAGGATCATTGTAAACCTCTGCAATCCAAAAAGTTAAGACAAAAAATACTACCATCGAACCAAGCAAAGAAAAAAGTTGACCCGACCAGAAAAATAAATAACTCCTAAATGTTTCCTTATTGGCAATTTCTTCCATTTTATTTCCCCTAATTTCCTAATTTTATTTGATTTTTTTTTAATTAAATTTTATTTTTTTATTTTCCATTTCCCTTCTTCATAAATTACTTTATTGTCAGCTATAATTTTTGAGCCTGGGACTCTCATATCCTTTAATATATCCCAATGAATCGAAGACATATTCTTTGATCCACATTCATCAAAACCAAGCCCAAGAGCACAATGTAAGGTACCACCTATTTTCTCATCAAATAACATATTTTTAGTGAATTTAGTAATCCCATAATTTGTTCCAATCGCAAATTCTCCAATTCTATTAGCATTCTCTACCTTTAATATCTCATGAAGAATGTCTTCCCCTTTTTTCGCAATCGCTTTAATTACTACTCCATTTTTAAACTCTAAATAAATATCCTCAATCTCTTTTCCATAATAAATCCCTGGATATGTAAACCTAATATGACCATTGGTAAGATCTTCAATAGGGCTAGTAAAAATTTCACCATCAGGTAAGTTTGTCTGTCCACTACTATTTATCCATTTCCGATTTTTTACTCCTACTATTAAATCTGTGTCTTCTCCAATTACTCGAATATTCTCAACCTTTTTTAAATATTCTATAATACTATCTTGTTTTTTTTGTATTTTTCGCCATTCTTCGACTGGATTTTCTTTATCTAAAAATAAACTTTTATTAATAAATTCAGTATAGGAAAAAAGATCCATATTAGCTTCTTGCGCATCAGCCTGACAAGGATAGGGTACAATTACCCATTTTATTTCACCGTTAGTAGACTTCTTTTCAAAGATTTCTTTCAATTTCTTTCTCTCTGGTGCTCCTGAAAATTTAGCAATTTTCTCTGGTTCAGCATTACTAAATCTACGTGTATTATAGTTTCCATTTATCTGAATGATGCGATCGAAATCTTTATGGCATGCTTTTTCTATACTATTTACGTATAATAACTGTTCCTCTGAAGCATATTTAAAGAAAATCTCACGCATGCCCTCTATTCTTGGATGAAAAACAGGATGACCCCCTGCTTTCAATATTTCAATGTTCACTGCTAGAAATAACTCCTGGGAAAAATCAGGACCAGTAATAAGTACTTGATGCCCTTTTTCTACTTCAAGTGAATAATTAACCGCTATTTTAGCTAATTTCTCATATATGGGATTAATCATTTTGTATCATTTCCTCTAATTATAAGATTTTATTATCCATTTACCCTCTTCATAAATTACTTTACCGTCAGCTATAATTTTTGAGCCTGGGACTTTCATATCTTTCAGTATATCCCAATGAACTGAAGACATATTTTTAGAACCTGCCTCTTCAAAACCCTGTCCTAACGCACAATGCAATGTTCCACCAAGTTTTTCATCAAATAAAATATTTTTAGTGAATTTGGTAATCCCATAATTCGTCCCAATCGCAAATTCTCCAATTTTTTTTGTGTTCTCTACATTCAATATTTCTTGAAGAATATCTTCTCCTTTTGCTGCAGTTGCTTTAATTACCTCTCCATCTTTAAACTCTAAATAAATATTTTCGACTTCTTTTCCCATGTATATCCCGGGATAAGTAAATCGAATATTTCCATTCACAGAATCTTCAACCGGGCTAGTATAAACTTCACCGTCAGGCAAATTTGTCTGTCCACTGCAATTTATCCATTTACGACCCTCCACGGAGAGTATTAAATCGGTTTCTTCCCCTATAACTTGAATATTCTTTACCCTATTTAAGTAGGCTATAATATTATCTTGATTTTTCTTCATTTTTCTCCATTCCTCAATAGGGTTTTCTTTATCTAAGAATAGACTCCGGTTTATGAAATCTGAATAAGAAAATAAATCCATATTTGCCTCTTGAGCATAGGCATTACATGGATATGGAATTACAATCCATTTAAGTTCTCCAGTTGAGGTTCTCTGTTCTTGAATTTCTCTTAATTCTTTCCTTTTTGGAGTACCCATAAATATTGAAAGTTTCTTTGGATCAACAGTGCTAAATTTACGTGGATTGTAATCAGCTCGAATTTCAATTAAACGATCAAAATCCTTAAATACAGATTCTTCAACTCTACTGACATATTTTAACTGATCATCTGAAGCATATTTAAAAAAACTCTCTATTATCCCTTCTATGCCAGCATTAATAATGCAATGGGCACCTGCTTTAATAATTTCTATATTTAAAGCTTGAAATAAATCTGTCGCAAATGAAGGACCTCCTATAAAAACAGTATGGCCCTTTTTTACCTCAAGTGAATATTCTATAACTATTTTTGCCAATTTTTCATAAATTGGGTTTATCATCTTTTTTATTACCTTTTATTTTATTTCTTAATTTTAAATTTTCCATTTCCCTTCTTCATAAATTATTTTACCATCAGCTAGTATTTTTGAGCCAGGTAATTTCATATCTTTTAATATATCCCAGTGTATCGCACAATCATTTTTAGAGCCTAATTCCTTAAGTCCTGCCCCAAGAGCACAATGAATAGTCCCTCCAATTTTTTCATCAAATAATATATTTTTTGTAAATTTGGTGATACCATAATTAGTGCCAATAGCAAATTCTCCTAATATGTCCGCATTATCTATTTTTAATATCTCATCTAATAATTCTTGGCCTTTATCTGCTGAAAAATTCACTACTTTTCCATTTTTGAATTCCAAGTAAATGTTTTGAATTTCTTTTCCTTGAAAGATTCCAGGATAAGTAAATCTAATATGACCTTTTACTGAATCTTCTATAGGGCTTGTACAGATTTCACCATCAGGTAGATTTTCCCGACCACTACAATTTTCCCATTTCCTACCTTTTATTGATAAAAATAGATCTGTATCCTCACCGATTACTTGGATTTTATTTACTTTATTTAAATAATTACACAGAGTTTCTTGCTTTCTTTCAATTTCTAGCCATTCTTTTACCGGATCTTCTTTATCTAAAAATAACGCTTTTTCTATGAATTCAAAATAGGAAAATAAATCCATATTTGCTTCTTGAGCTAAGGAATTACATGGATATGGTAAAGCAAGATATTTTAATTCTCCAGTTCCAAGTCTATTCATTAATGTCTCCCATATTTCTCTATTATCAGGTGATCCCTTAGATTTTGCAATTAATTTTGGATCAACCATACTTAATTTTCGTGTATTATAATCGCCCGCTATTTCAATGTAGGCATTAACTTCTTTTATTGCATTTTTAACTATTGGATCTACGTATTGTAATTGTTCTTCAGAAGCATATTTATATTTTAATTCTGAAATTCCTTCAATTCCGGGAAGTAGGAAAGCATAACCACCTGCTTTAATAGTTTCAACATATAACGCTTGAAATAGATCTTTTGTTAAAGCGGGGCCACTAATAAAAACTCTGTCTCCTTCCTTTATTTTAGTTGAATAATTTATTGCTAATTTCGCTAATTTTTCATAAAATGGATTAAACATTTCTTATATATCCTCCTGCTTTTACATTTTGTCGATTAGTTCATTCAGTTTTGATATCACTTCATCTTCTGTACTTATGAATTTAAAAACTCCTTCTTCAAGTGTACCCTCAACACCTTCTGCTACTAATTCATAAATCAAATTCTCAGCATCATCCTCAGACTTTTCTATTGCCTGGGCTAATTTATCAATCGGTAAACTATTATGCAGTTTTACTAATCCGCTAACCCTTTTTTTGATTCTTACCTTCATTGAGTCAGTATCAATAGTCATTCTGATTTTATGTTCACCTTTCTTCTTTTCAAACTTCTTCTCAAGCTTTTTCCCAATTTCCTCTATACCTGAGTCTTTTACTGCTTGCTCAATATCAGTGCCCATTTTTTCTAAATTGCGACCTAACTTCTCTAGTTTAGCTATATCTCCAATATTATTTTTTACAAATTTCATTGATTTTCTTACCAATTCTGAAACCGAAGCACCTAATCCTTCCGCCCAATCTCTCCATTCATTGCTCATTTCAGGATCAACAGATATATTTATTCTGGCTGCTTTCCTTTTTGCCTGCTCCACTTTTTTCCTTATTTTATCATTAAATTTAGCTTCGTGTTTCATAACTTTTTCTTTTAAACGCTCCAACTTCTCTCTAGCGTTTTCTACCTTGTCTCTAGCATCTTCTCCATATTGTTCCACATCTCCTCTAAATTCTCCGACCTCTCTTAGTAAATCTTCCCTTTCTTCCATAAGATCCTCTAATTCATCTTTTAAATCTTCCTTTATATCATCCACTTCATCTCTTAAATCTTCAATATCATCTTTTAAATCATCATATAAATCATCTAATTCAAACATGAGTTCATCCCGAATATCGTTTAATTCCCATCTCACTTTAGTCCTTTCTTTTTCTTCCTCTCTTTTGTCTTTCTTTTTATTTGATTCCTCATCATAAGACATTTTTATAACCACCTTTTCTCTTATTAATTTATAAATGTAATTCTTCTTCTGAAATTTTAACAGGCTGATGAGCTAATGTAGCTTTTTCATGAACTTCAATAGTATCAACATAATATACTGTTCCTGAGACTTCAGTCCCTCGACCTATAACGACATCCCGTCCTTTAACATCACCCTCAACGAGAGCTCTAACTAATTCAATATTGTTTCTCGCTAATACAGTTCCATATACTTTATTGGGATGTTTATAAATACTCCTACTAAATGTTCGTTCACGTCCAAGAATTACATCTGTTCCGGAAACGTTACCATATATTATACTTGAACCAGAAATTTCTACAAGTTCTAGGGTCAAAAGATCTCCTTGGACTCTGGATGAGCCGGAAATTCTAATTCCATCAATAGCTTCAACTCTATTTCCTCCTCTAAATGACCCAGAACTATGTAATTTTCCTTTTACTAATACCTCTCCATCGACAGATATCGATCCTGATGATCTAAGATTTCCATCCCCATAAACATTTCCTGTAATCCTAAATGAACCCGAACTTTTGATATCACCATGAATAGTCAAATTTCCTGCGCCCCTCAAAGAACCTGATGATTGAAAACCATTACATTCAAAATTTCCTTTTATTTTTGCTGAACCCGAAACATAAAGTTCATCATCAATTTTTCCCTCTGAAAGGGTTCCTGATCCAGAAATTTTCATAAATTTTTTACCTCCTTTTTACCTCCTTAATTAAACTAATAATCTATAAAAAATCGTGTATGTATCTATTTCGGTTTTTAAATTCTTATAATAACCATATCCATTTTCTTTACTTTTTTTGCTTTCTATTCTTTTCATTTTTTTTACCTCCTATTCGTTTCTGTTTGTTTTCTTGATAATTGTTTAATAATTTTGATGATCATGACAAAATAAAATAAAAAAATTGCATTTAATAATACATTTTAATAATAAATGCGCTTTTAGCGTCAATTTGGGTTTTAACTTTCTTATAATATTCATAACTATTTTCCATTTTTTTCCACCATTTTTTTTTATTTTTTTTTGAGTGTGTATAATTTTTTGTTCATTGATCATAAAGTGTGTATTATCATATTTAAATGTTGTGGATCCAAGTGTGTAATAAAGATTGTAAAAATTGAGAATATAAAGAGAAAATATGCTCTAATCATATTTTATTAAATTCTATATCAGTGTGTATCAAATAAATTAATACACAAAAATTTATTAAAAGTTAAAAATGAAAAATACTAAGCTTCTGATAGGTATTTGGAATAATTCTCCTTCAATATAGAACTTTTTATGGTAAGAATCAATTTTAAAGAAAAAAAAAATTGAAAAAAATTTATAGAGTATTTTACCCCGCAGTACTTGCAGGGATTAGAAGGATATCATCACCATTATTTACATTATAGTCTCTTAATTCGCTATTCTCATCCATAGTAACTCCGCCAGATGATAAATGAAAGTCATTAGGATCGAGACCATATAAATTACCCAAAGTATATTTTATCTCTCTGATGTGATTGCTATCATTTACTGTTAATTTTTCCTTTTTTTCGCCGGGACCAATTGTAGACATGAAGTATAAGGTTATTTTCCTTCCTCCTAAGGGGGTTTTAGAGGCAGGAGTTTTAGATTTTAAAGGTTCTTCTCCTCCCAAATTTTCATCAAACTTATCAAAACTCATTTATATCATTCCTAAATTTTTTATTAATTTGGTTTTTTTTTTTAAAAATACTAATCCTTAATAAAATAGCATTAAAATGACATTATAAAACCCTTTGGAATGAATTTGAAGTTTCCTAAAAATGTAAAGGTTATCTTATAAACAATTATATATGAAAATATAAAAAAAAGAATTAAAATTGGAGTTCAGTCCAAAGTGCAGGATGATCTGATGTGGGATAATTGATATATCGTGTTTCTAATACCATAAAACTAAGAGAAACAAATATGTGGTCTATACGTTCTGATAAATCAAAACTTGTACCATCTATTCCCTGTATTGAAGCGTTTACCCACGCATCTTTTAATACAGCAACTGACATATTATAGCAAAGTGTATTTGGTTCAGTATTGAAATCTCCCATAGAAATTACATTAGTTTTTGCACCTATTCGATCCATTAAAGTTTGCATATGTGATAAATGGGCTTCGTCACTTCCCGCTGGATGGTTTACATAGATATTAAATATAGTAGCACCTACTTTTATTTGTACTTCAGTAGTACCAATTTCATCCACATTACTGTATGTAAAGAATGTTTTGGCATTAATAATTGGAAATCGAGAAAGAATTGCTGTTCCATACGTCCCTGTAACTGTTCTTGGTCCATAGAACGAGTAATAATTCAATCGGTTAGCAAAATAACGCACAACATCAGAACTACCATGTGTCATTCTAGCTGTGTCGCATTCTTGTAAACCAATAATATCCGGATTAACTGCTTGAATAATTGCCAGTTGATTGTCGTAACTTTTTTCTCCGGCTATGTTTACTCCTTGTTGTATATTATATGTCATTACAGTAATTGAGGTAATCCCGCTTGTATCTTGTGTTTTAGGACGTAATTCCCACACTAATACTGATATACTAGTTCCTATTATTAATAACCCAACGAATATACCAACGATTATTTTATCATAGAAATCAGTAATTATAGCTTTGAATTCTAATGCGTTCCTTTTAAAGATAGCTTTACCCATAATTGGAATTGCAATTCCTATTAATAAGAAAGGAAGCCAGAATAAGTTACGGAAATATTGACTAATAGGATCAATATACCCCCATACATTTGTAAAAATAAGCATAAACATGACTAAAATGAAAAAAATGCTGCCTATAGCAAAACCAGCACCAATTTTCGAAGGTCTTGGTTGTTTATTAATCATTTCTCGAGACAATAGAGTAAAATCAATGAAGATAATTGGTAATAATATTATCATAGTTACTAATGGAATATAATACCACCATCCAATCGGATGACTTATAACTACTGGGTCTGAGCTAGGACTTGTGGGAAATGGGAAAGTATGAACCGCAATAGTTAATACAAGGGAAATAATATATATAGCGTTCCAAATCCATAAGATGCGTGAATTTAATTTACTAAGAATTTGTGGTTTAAATGCTAAAAAAAATATGGTTAGAGCTATCATCACAGTTATAGCTATTATTATAGTAATATAATCACCTTCAGTCCATCTTGAAATAACAGTTGGACTGATATAAGTAAAAAAGTTGAGGGTTAATATGCTCATAAGTCCAAGCGATAATAGTTTAACTCCTTTAAATGAAAATCTCTTTTCAGGTTGTTCTCTACCTTGAGAATTAAGTGTCTTCTCGTTTGGATTGTTAATAGGTTCAATTACTTTTTGTTCCTGTATTCTTCCAATGATTGACAAGATTGCAACTGTAGCAAGAACCCAACCAATTATTTGAAAAACTCCATAAATTGAGATATCAACTGTAGAATTAACTGCTCTAAGAGTAATAGAAAGTAAAATAGCTGAAGCAAGCCCAACACTAAATTTTAAAGCTTTATTTAAATTTTCATCTAAATTATGATTTTTTATATATTTAGAATAAAATACAGGGAGAAAAAGCATAAAACAGCCAACTCCTATTCCCGAAGATATAATTCTATTCTCAGAATCTAAGAATGGTGAGATTATTCGTGAAATTATAGCAATTACTGCTACAACTTCAAGAAAGTAGTTAGGAATTTTGTGTCTAAAAAATAATAAGATGAGAGGTGTAAATAAGAAAAAGATTCCAGCTGCTTTTTCATCCAATTCCAAATTTAGAAGGTCTAGCATATATACAGATTCAATTAAATCACCGAGTAATTGGAAAAAAACCAAAAACATCACTGTTAATAATACAAAGTCAGAACTAATTTTTTTAAAAAATTTATTTGGAAGTTTCATGATTTAAGATTTCAATTTTAGACTTTATAAATATTCTCACAAATGTGTAGACTTTTTCAATTTATGTTCTATTAGTTTTAAATGTAAAAATTAATTATATTGATCAAATAAGCGAAAACCATATGTTGAAAGTTGAAATAAATGGATAAAGAATCCCAATTAAAAAACTATATAGGACTTGTGAATTTTATGATTTTTGTACGATGGATAATAATTATAATAATTGGCATGGGTTTAACATTAAGTGTTAGAAACTCAAGAGAATTTCTCTTGTTCTATAGTATCACTGTGTTTTGTGCTTTATTAATAATCGAAATAGTTTTAACAATTGGGGTATCAATATTCAAAAGAAAAATTAGGTCTACTAACAATTTTGATAATTAATTTAAAAAAAGTGAGAGAAAATAGAATATAAAGAGATATTACAAATTCTTGCTCCATGTGGTCTTAACTGTTATAAATGTTTTGCGAACACTGAGGGTGCAATAAAAAAAACTAGTGTTAAATTACAAAAGTTTTTAGGTTCATTTGATATATATGCTGAAAGATTTTCATCATTTCTTCCCATATTTAAAGAATATCCCTCTTTCAAATCATTACTCTCATATTTAGCAGATGAGAACTGCTCAGGATGCAGAAAAGGTTCGTGTTTATATCCTGATTGTGGAGTGAGAAATTGCTATAAAAGTAAAGGTGTTGATTTTTGCTTTCAATGTGATGAATTTCCTTGTGAAAAAACCAATTTTGATGATCATCTTAAACGAAGATGGAAACAGATAAATAATAGGATGAAAGAAATAGGTGTTGAGTCATATTATCGAGAGACTAAAGAAATACCTAGATATTAATAATTTAAAAAGTTAAGGATTTTATAAGATCAGGGTTAAATTCTTGTTACCTTTTATAATTCAAGATGAGGATTATAATCTATAAGTTTTATTCAAATAAAAAACTATTATTTCTTATAATTATTTTTTTTATCCCCCTCTTAATAAATTATCAATAGACTCTATATGTGTGTTCAGATCCTCTAGAAAAAATATAGATTTCAACACTTTTTTGTTTGTTGATTCCTGAAGCTTCTCTAAACAACTAGTAATCATTCTGATTTCTTCTAAAAACATATAATATTCTAATGACATTTTTTAATCACTTAACTTTGTTATTAGGTAATTTATTTTAATTAAATTTTGATGGATTTCACATAAATCACTATCAGCAAATTCATTCTTTAAAATCGTTTGATAAAGAGAATTTCTTTTACGGAATGGGATTTTTTCTGATCCCTCATATATGTCTGAACTACTTTTTAATTCACCAAATTCAGAAAATGGAATAATTATATCAGCAAAATTAATTGGTTCTATCCCCGAAGTATCTTTATTAAGGATTATACTATATTTTTTACCTATTGATTTAAAGCTCATAATTTAAATAAAGAAAAACTTTGATAAATAGTTTCTATTGCGGAACTTATCATGAAGTTCGAATTAACATAAAAGGATTTAAACAAAGCCCTATATCTTTTTAATAATTTTCAGAGGTTTAGATAGTTAAAACTAGTAAATTTTAGTACTATATCAATCACGAGAAAACATTATAACTCTAATGCTTTTAAATAATAAAAACAAATTTGTTTCTAATAATGTATATAAAAACTATATATTAGAATGACTTTAGGAGAATTACAGGATAAACCATGCGGGGATTGTGGAAAATTAATATCTTTTTCAGATTTTTTACGAGATAATCCTTCTATTTCAGAATTAAGAGCGAAAATTTTGTGGAATGATTCTATGATTTCTATTTTTTGCCCCGATTGCTATTTCAATCGACCTGAAAAACCATTTAAATTAAAAAAGGCTTATTTTAATTATTATGGTAGATTTCGAAAATAAAAATTAAGGAAAATTCAATTTTGCAGTTTGACAAATTAATTTGACATATTTTGTATATCCCAACTTTCACTTTTTATTTCATATACCTTTATTAATGTAAATTTTCTTTGAGACTCATGTATCAAAGGGGTATAAGTAAAAAAATGGATTATTCAGAAACATTTTTAGAAATGCTTCAATTTCTCCAACTTACTTATAAAAAGTTTCCTAAATTCATGATTGAAATCATGGCTGAGAGTTATGGTATCCCTCCCAATGAGATTAATCCATTAATGAATAAATTCAGAAAACAAGGAATTTTATTAATATTAAAAGATGAAGGCTACACTTTTAAGTTAAATAATAGTATTTCTAATCTTAGATAGAAACTTTCCCTACTTACTCTGCTGATTGGACGTCCTGTATATGGGTGAATTTTAAATAGTTATTATTCATATTAATATTCAAAATTATGATTAATTTAAGAAATTATTATTAGCATTAATTTCTAGAGAACAGAAATTGCGAAAAAAAACAGATCTTAATCTAGTTGTTGGGATTATAATATTTTCAATTGGGTTGGTCTCTGCTTTATACAGTCTTATAGTATTAATTATAGACATTATAATTTGGTATACGGGAATTAATATTTACCTGAAAGATTTATTTTTTGAATTAGTGTTTATTCTCATCGGATTCCTAACAATTAGAAATTATAAGAATAGGTCATGATTTAACTATTTAAGGGATAATTTTAGCTTTTTATAAATAAAATTTTTATATTTCATTATCATTACTTCATCTTTATACTTAAAAATAGTAAAGAAAAATACGATATAATGCAAAATGACAACGCAGAATTAGAAGAAGAAATAATTAAAAAAGCCATTCTGGATTATTATCATGAGGGGCATGCCAAGTGCGATCCAGAGTTATATAAGAAGATCTTACATGATCAATGGAAATTTTTCTACTTTGATGAAAATTTGAGCCTTAGAATTGTTAATAGAGAAGAATATATTTCCTGGTACGATCCTAAAAATGCGAATGATACTTTAACTTGGAAAACGGAATTTTATAATATTGACGTAACAGAGAATATTGCGGCAGTAAAAATCAAAATAGAATGTGAAGAAGTCGGCTATATTGATTACTTTAATCTTATGAAAATTAACGGTAAATGGTGGATAGTACATAAGCTTTCTCATAAAGTTAAATAATTTTTTTAATAAAAAGTTAAGTTACTATTTAAATCCCTAGATTTTCATTAATTTTTTCATTTTTGGTTATTATTTTTTAGATAATAATTATTTTCTTCAGTTTCCATTAAATTGACCTTAATTAATAATAATCATAAAAATTAGATATAAACCATTAAAAACACAATTCTCTTTAAAAATGTAATGGAGATAAATAAATTTTAAAAATAGTAAAAGTAATTATGCTTTAAATTAAAATAAATTTCAAAATATAATAAAGAGATAATTTTAGGAATGTATGGAGAAATAATGGCAATTCTTACTAATGTATCCTTTGCAATTTCATTTGTATTAGCAAGACGGATACAAAATGAAGCAACACCAATTTTTCAAAATGCCATACGCTCAATTGTAGGTTTTATAACGTTTTTTATTATCTGTTTATCATTAGGTATCTTTCTAAACATATTTTCTTTATCTATGTTATTAGTACTAACTTTAATGATGAGTATTTTATTTACTGTTATCTTGGGAGATACTACATATCTTCATTCACAAAAAATCTTAGGTCCTGCCAAAGCTCTCGCTATTACAACTACAACTCCATTTTTTACAATTTTATTTGCAACTATCTTTTTGAAGCGACTATTAACCATTCAAATGATCTTTTCAGCAATTCTAATAGGGATTGGAGTGATAATAATGACCAAAGAAGAAATTAGCAATAAAAGTGGTAAAAATGATGATTCTTTTCAAACTCGAAAATATGATAATCAAACTAATTTAAATAGAATTCATTTTTCTAAGAGTATTAAAGGAATGCTTTTAGCATTATTTACAGCAATTTTCTGGGCTCTTGGTATTGCTCTTACAGATTATTCAATCAATCAAGTTGATCAGGTATTGAATTTAGGGTTTTTAAGTACAATAATCGCTATGATGGTAAGATTTCTTTTTGCTTCTGTTTCATTAAGCATATTAGCCTTAATAGAAAGTACCAGAACCCCATTACCTAAAAAGAGAAAAACTTGGAGTATTCTTATTATCTCTGCAATACTTAGTTATTCAATCGGAAGTATATTTTTTGGAGAAGCTGTTCATACAGCAGGAGCTACTGTTATGTCTCTCATCTCGACTGCTCTACCATTATTTACAATCCCTTTTTCTTATGTGATTAATAAAGAAACTATTTCAAAAACTAGCTTTATAGGAATTATAATAACTTTATTTGGAGTCATAATCATATTATTTTAAATAATTTACACTTCGATGGAAATTAATTACTAATTTTAAAAAACTAAATGGTTCTGCTAGGATCTGTTCATTTTTAGAGAATCCAAATTCTTTATGGTATTATGAGCATATTTATAAAATTCTTAAAAAAATATATACGAATATATATTAATATTTCTTTTAAAAAAAAAATTATATAAGTTATGAAAGGATATGAATTAATCATAACTTTTATATATATACTTTTATATACTAGATTGAGTATAATAATATATTAGATTTAAATTACGAATAATGGTAAAAAACAAAAAAATGACTTTAAAAAATATTTATGAAATTCTAATGGCTATCATTGGAATGTCAAGTTTGATAGCTTTAGCTGTTGTTTTTTTGGTTATTACTGGCTTATTTGTATAGCATTCTTATTCTGAGGATCCTAATTTTCTTCTATTTCTTTCTATATCTTCATAAATTAGCTATTCAGAAGCTAGATATTTTTCAACCTTTGCAGTGAATATAGGAGTTTTCTAAAGAATATTAAGACCTATTTGTTAAATTTATTAAAATTGAGCGGTTTCCACAAGAACCGATTAAATTAACATAACTTTTATATATATGAAAATTGCTAAAAAATTCTTTCCATTTATCATCTTATCTTTATACTTTATACTTCTTTGAACAATAATGCCTTATGTTCACTCATAAGACGAAATAACCTATTAAAGTCTTGATTATTATGTATTCATTAACTTATAAAGCAGTTAATTTTGGATCTTTGATATTCATAATAAATAAGTTAAAGACTATATTAGGATTTAGCTTATATATTATGTTTCTTATGTTATTTCATATATAATTAAATTTTTCTCAAAATTTAATATAATTAGATTAAAATTGTTTATGATCAAAATGATATATCAAATCTTTAACCCAGATTGGTTAGAATCTTTAGATACATTTGAAGAAATAATGTGGTTTTTAGTATTTTACTTAATATTGCTATTAATAATGTCATTTTTTTTAAAGATAGCATTAAGCTTTTTTAGTAAAGCTAAAAATACTGAATTTGGGCATGTGTTTTTAACTTCTTTTTTAATAACAATAGTATTTGCCTTAGTATTTTTGTTTTTTGGAAGTTGGCTTGCTTGGTTATTAGCATTAGTAATAACCTGGATAATTATTAGTCTTAGCCATAATGTTGGGTTTTTAAGTGCTATTGTAATAACGGTTATTGCTTTCTTAATTTATGTACTGATAGTTCTTTTAATAGGTACTCTCCTAAATATAACTGTTCATATCTTGCCATTCTAAATCTATTTTTTTCCTTTTTTATTCTTATTAGATTAACCCATATAAAACATTAGAATATTTTGTATGTCTCGACATAAAAAATTATTGGATTGTTTTAGTCGACAAAAATATTAATAATACCTTAATAGTTTGATTTAAATATAATTTCTTCAAAACATATATTGTTCATTCCTAACGGATTGAACGTCGAGAAGAGGTAATGTTACCTCATTGCATTGGCACCATAAGGTAATCAGAAGCGATATGAAAAGAGATTATGTGTAAAAGCATAATCAAAACTGAAGTGTAAACCATTAGGTTTATATTCGGTGTTCGATCTGGCTAATTCGCTTGAATTGGTTAGGTTATCGGAAGATAACACTATTCAAAAAATAAGTAATTATTAGATGAATAGTATTTCTTTTCACAACGCAATCTGAATCAAAGTAATGAGAATTTCTTCGCTTAAAGTGAGGAAAAACATTACCGTTGCAATGAACGCTTAAAAGCATTCATCTGCAACTTCTCGTCCCTTCTTTATATCTCAAAAAATTCAATCTCTAATTGGAAATTTTTTGAAGTTTGTTAAAATCAAAAGTCAAAATGTAAAATGTTGGAAATTTTTTTTTTTTTTCCCTCTTAAGTAAAAGTTTATGTTAACTACAGAGATTATTATAATCCTCACATTATCTACCTATTATATGGCTAGAGCATTACATAATATAATTTAGGAAAGAAATTTCGAAAAACTACAAGTTTCATCATAAAAAATAAGATAATAAACTATAAAAATGCTTATAGCAGAATTATTTTAGTGTTGCATATTATTACGCATTCTAGACCTATCGAATTCCATAATAATTTAATATTAAATAAACCAAAAACCCCAAATTGAGAAAGAATTCTTTTATTATCATTAATATTAATATAAATAATTAATATTATTAAAAATCTCATCAGTCTTGATATTAGATTAAAATATAATTTTCATAAGAAAACTTTAAATTATTTTATACTTATGAAGACTAAGAATAATTCAGAAGTTGGACTTGATTAAGATGCTCACTAAGAATAGAAAAAGAAGGTTAACAATAACCCTTATAGCTTTATCTATCGCATTGGGAACTTCTTTCTATTTTTTTATCAATCTCTTTTGGATTTATGATGTTTCGCATTATAGAACTGTAAATGACTTTACTATTGATTATAGTGAAGGATATGGTGGTGTACAAGTGGCTTTTAGAATTTCTTATAGAAATTATGCTTACTTTAACTCTCTACTCATTTTCGAGACGATTTCGTCGCAAGATGTCGAAGAAATAGGAATAACAAGAGTTAGTTATGATATATTCAGAGATAATCAATTCCTTAGGGATAACATTTTGGATTTTCCTGAACCTATTATGGAGGGAATTGATTCATTTATTATTAGTGGTATTGGTTTACATGATAATATTTCTTGCATAGGTTATATAGATGCCCAATTCAATGTTTCAGGTATTGTTCAATATGAGAGAATAGATTTCATCTTAAGTATTATAATGCCTGTGAATCCACTTGAAATAAGACAAGTGCACCTTATGAATTTAATTTGGGCCGAATATGGTCTTGGTATTTTAATAGTAGTGCTTCTTATATTCTTTTTTAGAATAATTCAGATATGGAGACGCGAAGCTACATATACTCCAGAAGAGAAAAAAAAGGATCGTGAGTTTTTTGAATATATTGGCGATAAATTAGAGGAATTTAAAAAGGAATGATTTTTAAAAAAATGTGCAAAAAACTAGCTTTTAAAATTAAATTTCTTTTTTTACTAGTCTCTTTAACTTAATTTTGAAATCATTTTTAGGTTATCTTAAAATTTCTTTGCATAACTGTATTTATTAGAACCCTTATTCTTTTAAGGAATAAAAAGATAATAGTAATTTCTTTATATGGACTTTTCTGCCTTTAAATAAAAATGGATAAAACTATGATTAATATCATAATCACTATATAAATTAATTAAGCTATAGTCAAAGCACTAATCGATTTTACAACAAAAAAATTATTTATGAGAGTTGAGTACCACAAAGATAATTTTTATTTCAATTAATTTAATAAATTCCAAATCTCTAAATGTTCACCGCAATTCAAAATCAAATCAATTGCTAACTCCAAATTGAGAAAGGTTTTGTTTATTACTAAGGATATTATCATATTAATGAACCTCAATAGAAATCTTATTAGTCTTAATACTAATTTAAAATTGGGTTTTTATAAAAAAACTTTAAAATATTTTATACTTATAAAGTTTAAGATTAAATTAGAAGTTGGACCTGATTTAAATTCTCACGAAGAAACGAAAAAGAAGTTTAGTATTAATAATTATAGCTTTATCTATCGCATTGGGTCCTTCTTTGTATTTTTTTATCAATCTTTTTATCATTTTTGATGT